>Ga0210059_1001463_pt1 | contig 35530 bp, 32 predicted proteins | sample Ectturendosymbi2_FD_188042 | JGI IMG/M metagenome (GOLD analysis project Ga0210059, IMG submission 188042) | Ecteinascidia turbinata endosymbiont from Florida, USA - Sample 2 (SPAdes) (version 2) | ecosystem: Host-associated > Tunicates > Ascidians > Unclassified | place: Key West, Florida... | reverse complement strand
AATGTAGCGGCGGCCAGTTCGGTATAGACCAAACTTGCTCTGTACGAGACAGAATCTCTTTCAGACAAGCCGTTAGTTTCGACTAAAAGCGGATCACTAAGACTCAAGCCTTCAGTACAGGTCTCTTTAACTATGAGCGAGAGGCTCCCTCGTCGGGAGTCTTACAACTGCGCATCTCTCATAGCCTTAACCTAAAACCTTTCAGTAATAGGCAGAGCCAAGGGGTTTTACTTCTAAGGCTGACAAGCTCAAGGCAGGGCAAACCAGGGAAGGAATTCAGAGACTGAACTCCCGATTGGGCTGAGTGCCCCATCTTTATCGGTCTCAATTATGACTTAGTAGGCGTCTCATTGGTTAATTTTTAGGGGGGTTACCCGATGATGTCAGTATCAAGTTATTTGATTGGTTAGTGATAATATTGCGCAACGTCAGGTTCATTGACCTATCATTGAAATAAGATACCGTGATTGGTTATTCACGATCAGGTGATAATCAGGCGATATGTTACATAACAGAGGTCATCAACCTCTTGTTAGTCTCAAAGACTTCTTCTGATTTTGTTTGTCTCTCTCTCTCTTATTTGGGAGAGAGAATGAGTTTGCATTATTGATTCTTCTGTCGGTTCTTTGTCTCTCTCCTATTTTCTTGACTTTGATATGAGAGAGTGGCTTGCGCCTTCTTTTCAGCAATGAACAAATTGATCTGACTGAGAGAGTGTTACTTTGCATTGTTGATTCTTAACAAATGGCAGATCTCTCAAAGTGAGAGAGTGTCACTTTGCATTGTTGATTCTCAGCAAATGGAAGATTTCTTAAAGAGAGAGAGGGTCATTTTGCATTGTTGATTCCCAGCAAATGGGAGTTTTCTTAAGAATATGTGCAGACCATAAAGTGTCTGCCACATATATCACTTCAGACTTGCTGAAGTCAGAGTCTTCTCGGTTGTATCTACGTGATTTGATAGCAAAAGGTTTGCAATCCGTAGCCAAGAATTCGAAAATTCGTGGAGGCGTCAAGTTGGCCGCAGAAACATTGAGTGCAGACTGAGGTTCTAACAAAATTCTAAGAGGATGATCCGAACCTCCATAATGCAAAGTAATTTCGGAATGCCGTCTAAGGAACTTTTGGTCCAAAATACCATCGGCACGAAGGTCTGACATTAGTCTCAACTGGACTTGATGATACACCTTGCCACAAATGTTAATGTCAATGACGGCTTTCCCGTGAATTCTTGCCTCAGCTTTTGTCGTAGCAAGAGAAATTTGTTCAGCTGGTCCTCGACCTTCAATCTGTAGCTCGTCCGCAACTCTTTTATTTATAAAGTTGTCGGAGGCACCAGTGTCGATCAAAACATGTACCAGTTGGTCTTTTAGCTTGCGTTGATAACGGCGGGACCCAAATTTGCAGGCGCAGCAGCGATGGAAAACGATTTCTCGACTCTGACCGAGGAAAGAAAATCAAATAAACGCGAACTTGTGAACTGCTCGAGGCCAAAGCTCCAGCGGCAGAACCCACCAATACGTCAAAAGCATCCTTCGCTTTAGATTTGCACAGTTTGGCAAAGTGTCCTCGCTTATTGCAATTATGGCGAACAGCATTTACGGCAGGGCAAGAACGACGATTTGCGTGTAGTTGTCAACCACAGAAAAAGCATTTTCGAACTTTTCTCTTGTTAAAAGCATACAAAGAGCAGTCTGTCTCAAACGGAACGTAAAGTAAAGGGTCCGATGCTACAGTCATAACGGTCTCCCGACCCGTCATCGCAGCTTGTTTCTGCGCACGGTCTAAACATATCCGCAAGTTCTACAGCTTGCACCAAATTAAATTCACCTTTGTCAAGAATCCTTTGGCGAATAAAAGGCGAGGAGAGGCCGTTCATAAAGGCCTCTCTCATCAGCTCAGCCCGGTATTCGTCTGCAGCAACAGCCCCAAAAGTGCATTCTTTAGCGAGAGCTTTCAACGTTTGCGCATACTCTGTAACGGACTCACCCGGTTGTTGGTGACGACTCACGAGAAGGTACCTAGCATACACATTGTTCTTTTTCTTTATGTAGGCGCCTTTGAGTGTAGCAACGATCTGTTCAAAGGTTTCATCTTCTTCAACAAGTGGATAGATGGATGGTGAAAAGCAGCTAATAATATTCCTCGCTCTATTGATAGCAGGAGCGTCTTCAGCACGACCCTCTCCTAAGTAATTAATATAATCGTTGACTGTCCTTAGTCAATACGCAAAAGTCTTCGAAGCCTCAGGAGCAGTAGTTTCAACCGACAGTTCTTTAGGCCGCGTCAATTCTTGCTTCGCCAATTGAAGTTCGTTTAAGATAAATTGTGACAAACTAGGAGGTACACAGTTTTCTGTTCATTAGCTTTATCTCACTTAAAACAGCGGCACGATCTGAAAACAAGTGAAGAAATTAAACTCACGCAAACACAAATAGCACCATAACTAAACACTACACCTTCGGCTCCAGCTCAAAAATACACTGCCGAACTGCAGCTGGCAAGCAAGCACGGATCAATCTAGTGCTCCACATGTGATGCCTACAGCGGCGTGAAAAGCACGTGATTGGAAGTAATCAGATGTTATCATTACTTCCACTACAATATGCTAGAAATATAGGGGGTTATGGTCCCCATGGCCAACCCATGGTTAAGCCTATGATACACAATTGAATTTTCAGGAGGTCACACACCTGCCGTACCAAGGATGAGTTTGCGGTGTTCAAACAAAAAAAGTTTGCAAGTGGAGTTTTCAAAACAGAGTTTATGTCATTTTTGGATAAGAACAAGAAATGAATGCCCAGTCATTTGTGATCTAGCCATTTATAAACTCTTCGCCTTTTGCACAACACACTTGTGTGAAGCGGCATTCTTAAAATTGATAATCATCAAGTCCAAAAGCCGGTTCTTTTTGCAAAATGTTGATGATGTCCTCCGTCCTATGTTGTATTGTATCAATCTACGAATGGATGATCCGTGTAAAAATTATCACTGGCATCCGACCCATTAGTTGTGCTTGATAACTTCTACAAACAGAATTGTTTTTTTCTAATTCTTTTCGCCTATAGGCCTACTGCAAGGGTCACCAACACGGTGCCCGCGGGCACGAGGTCACCCTCAAGGACCACGTTGGTCGCCCGCGGGCCTGTTTTGAAAATAGCATTAAGATGATGAGTATCGTCACATAAATCAACATCATTAATGATGACATAATCAAAGGTAAATTCAGCAAAATTTTTATTTCAAAAGTGTGCATCAAACTAGTAGCCCTTAGCGTTAATCAGTACCCAAGAAGTATCTTTCAGTTACATAAAGGTTGGTGACCCCTGGCCTACTGTTTCCATTGCGTGGTAGTTTAGTTACTTTCGCGGATTTGTCTAGTTACTTTCGCGGATTGTGTGCATTTTTATGATTTCGCTACAGACAAAGATGCCTCTTAAGTCTTGACTTTTGTAGCGGGACGTTTACAGGTACCATTAACATCTACAGTAGAGCTCTAGTCTATCCGTTAAGGGGCCGCATCAGGGCCTGATTAAATGAACGCGAGGCCCCGGGCAAACGAGTCCCCTTAAACGCTTAGCACAACTGCGTAGCGTTTCATATGCCCTTTTTTCGATTTTGCAAAAGCACCGGTCAACACTGATACGATTTGGCTGCCTACACGTCAAAGACAATTTGGGGTGACCATGTAGTACGGTTCGTATGTGTTTAATTTGTTCTAAGTCAAACATGCAATGGTAAGATTGCAGTTCGTTATGTCCGTTCCTTTGTCTGCAGAGGCAGGTTCCGAAACTTGCTAGCGGATTGTTTTACTGTTGGTCATGGGCGCGCGCAGAGAGGGCAAAACGGGCATTTGTCCCACCCTTAGAAATTGGGGCATTTGCCCCCCCTGGAAATTGGGACTAAGAACCAAAATTTTCTGCAAACAATGAAGTCAGCAGCTTAAATCGGATTGATATAATTCTTGCAATGACAGTTTATTTGCCGGTGTGACACTCACACTGCACAAGAGCCAGGTTCACTGTTTTGGTGACATGCAGTGATGAACTTGCAGTTCACTCATGTCCGCTCCTTTCCCGGCAGATGCAGGTTGCGAAACTTTCTAGCGAATTTTTTTATACTGTTAGTCTATATTGCGTAGCAAAAATATGTTCACAAATCTTCAAAAGTTCACTTCAAGTTACGGTAATGTGTGTTTTGTTGCATGTGACTGTTGAACACAGACATCTTGGCAGTTGATGCAGCGAGGGAGGGCCTCTGGGAGAAATTTTTGCCGGGGGTAGAAAGACCGACACCAGCTCCCCTAACTTCTGGGGGCCTCGTCGAAACTGGAATAGCTTGTTTGTATAGCAAACAGAATAGGCTACAAATAAAGCAAGTGCCATGCTAAGATTTGGAAATAGATTAATTGTTATACTGGCAACTGGCTTACACCAGAAATTGTTGGCTTGATTAAAGAAAAACTTAGCGTGCGTACTTTCATCCTCCCAGGCCCAGTACCTACGGGACGCGGGTACAATTTACCTCTTGTGCGCCTCTCTCTTAGGCCCTGCAGCGGGGCAGTGACTGCTGATAACGGTAAGCCACATAGTTTGACACTGTGAAAAGAAGCATGAGTGAATCTGTAGTAATGCTTCCACAAGTTCGAAAAATCCATTGTTGGTGCGAGCGTGACCAAATTTCCTGAGTGCATAGCTTAAACAACGCTAATTCAGGATTCACTTCACACAGTATAAAACCATGTGGCTTGTTAGGATACGTCTATGCAGGCTTGTGGGGATACGTCTTAATCGTTAAGGTTGCGTTCTGACTTCTGAGCGAGTACTGAGGGTAGACAGTGGCGTAACAAGAGGTTTGAGCCAACGGGAACATAATTATAGGGGACCCACTAGCCACCACTCATAAAAATTGAGAACTGATATTGAATCCGTAAATCACTCAAAAAATGTGAAAAAACTACTGAAACCCAAAAGGTACCAAAATATAAGCCAATTGAGGCCCGGTGCTTACATTTAACTTGCCAGGGGGCGTTTCGCGCACCTGTCCCCGACATCAATTACAGCACTGTGTGCAAAGCGGTGTTTGCTGTGGCTAGTTTGCATAATTCATCTGCTCAATATTTGAAGCCTTCGTGGTGCATTATCTTTAGTATGTTTTCCGTAGTCGTAACTACTTGTCAGGCTTGTGTATAATCAGGGTTAAGAAAAACACAGTTTATAAAAAAACAACCCACATGGTTTTTTTGTTTATTTTTCTTTAAAATAAAACAAATTTATGTTGTTGTTTTTAAATAAACAAGATTTTGTTCTTTTTTTAAGGAAAACCGAAAAAAAACATTCTGAATTATTTTTATTCCATCATGCAAAACAACTATTTTCAGAATTATACAATAATAACATGTTATACCTGTTATGACATACAAATTGAGGGTAAAGAAATGTACCCCACCTTTGTTTTCGCAAAGTGTGTTGGTCAGTTCACTCCTAAGAGGTAAGGCTTAGCAAGCAAGCGTGCAGCAAACACAGATAAACCATTCGCACACAAATTATGCAGCTTCATCTTCACTTCAGGTTTATGTGCATGCGCTGCTAGTTCAGCACCTATAGAGTTTATTTTTTCAATATATGGTTTGGTATGGTCCAAAATGAGAAAAAGTTTAGATGCAGAGAAGGCAGAAAAATTGGTTAAAAAGTATACCGATTGTGCGGAGCTGAAAAATATAACCAATAGAATTTACTCAAACTGTTCGATTTATTCTTCTCTTTTTTTCAAGTACTTCAAATTTCGTTGCTGTTTGTTTTGTTTGATTTAAAAAAATTACAGTTAACTGTACAAGTGTCCTACTTATTTCATTTTTTACTTCTTAGTAGATTTTTCAAAGGTAAAGTAAAGAGTGGGTTTTATTGTTTTTTCTAAGTGGGTTTAAAAAGAAAAAGCGGGTGGTTTCTTGGGGCCAGTTTTTTTACAACCCCTCGTATAATGAGCGTTCATCATGCACAAAATTAGTAACGAAAAGAATAGTTTCATTGATCGCTTTGTTCGAAATTTCAGAAGTTTGCAGCGCTTGTTTCTAGGTAACGCTGACAAGTCCTACAAGGCGAAACAAGGTAATGATTTGTGGTGTCCTGAGATACCATGGCAATGCTTCCTTAGTATATTTTTGATTTTGGTGACGGCAGTTGGACGCAAGCCGAAGTCTGAAATTTGCTTCTTGCTGGGGTGGTTGAACTGAACACTCTTGCCCAAGGAGCGTTATAGGAATTCACTCAGTGGTCGTGGGTCGAATACCCAACCTTCCACCAGAGAGGCGGGCATTCTACCACTTAGCTACCGCCGCCCCATGCTTCATTCCTTAAGGCCATGGCACTGCTTTTTTGAAAAGAAGTACCTTTCTCTGAAAATCTGCAGAAAACCTCTTGTGTAAGTTATAGTAATGCTCCTGGCTATTGCTGCCAGCGAAGCGTATTTTTTGTGATTATTGCCATAACATAGGGCATTTTCTTTGTGGTGTAGAAAGGGTACAGAGTTTTATAAACGTCCACTTGCAATGCATCGTCAACAACCTGAAAAAGATATGCAAAATGCCGACTCCTGGAAAAATTTCTGCGGACGCCCATGCTGTTGGTCTTTATTGCGTAACAATAACACGGCAATAAATCTTCAATCGTTCGGTTCAAGTTACGGTACCACAGACATTTTTCCGCTTGTGATCAGGGCTCCCACTGCGTTTTTTTCACCCAGATCTGCTTTATTCAGTCGACTTGGGTTTCTGGGTTAATTACAAAAAATCGGGTTAAATCTGTTTTTTTGAAGTGATAATTTCATCAGCAACTTCAATGTGTTCAATAATATAAAGATAACTTCATATTACAGTGTCTGCATATGGCATGCGCACATCAGGTGAGAACTATGCATATCGGTGAAGCAGAACATGTGCACTCTGTTTCATATCCTCATACAAGATCATTTTCAAGGTTATATACATAATGTTGTCTAATGCCCAGGGGTGTAGTGCTGAAAGAGGTGTGGGAACAGCGTTCCTTCATCAAATTAAAAGAAGACTGCACTATATGGTTCGAATAAATTCAGCATTCGCCTAGAAGAATTTCCACACTGGATCTTCCTATTTCACTGTACACTTTTGACTAGCAGTGCGAATCTGCATGTCGCTAGCACATGTGTGAGATCGCAACCATGTTTTAATGCAGTCGTTTGGATCCCAAATCTTCAAGTAACATTACTAGTGCAATAAGGTGTGTGAAGGCGGAACGCCATTCCCACGCGTTTCCACCCCACAACACCCCTGCTCATGCCAATAAAAGAAACTGCATGATGAAACAAGGGTTAGAACTGATTGTTTGAATTTCGATGTTTCGTTATGCATACAAACTAAAAACAAATTTCACTTAGAGCAAGAAGGCTTTGGGATAATATTTTTGTGGGATTTTAGATACCGCTGCAATTCAATATTGCAGAAAACCTCCTAGCTTAATAACAAATGTACCACTACAATTAGTGAAATATATCATCAACGGAGTATGTTACCAGCGTTATGAAAAACGTCTTGAGCAACAAAAAAGTCGTCCAAATGTTAATGTTTGCGCTACAGGAGAAAATTTGGAAGAGACGCTATAATTAAACCAGTATTCGATTATCGTTACAATTCAAATTACCACACTCATATGTTTTTGTTCGTAACACAAGCTTTCTGGGTTTTTATTGTTCGAGCGGTTTTTTTGGTGGTCAATTCGGGTTGATTTGAAATCACTGAATGGTGGCCCTGCATGCGACTATTGAACACAGACGTCTTGGCAGGTAATGCAGCGAGACAGTGACACTGCTGCTAGCGGTAAGCCACTTATACTGTGTACAGAAGCATGAGTAAATTTGCAGCAGTGCTTCCAGAAGTTTGAAAAATCCATTGTTAGAGTGAGACTGTGATCAACGTGCCCGAGTGAATACCTTAATCAAACGACTCTTATGCAAACTTCTTTTCACACAGTATAAAAATACGTGGCGTGTTAGAATATGTCTGTGCAAGCTCGTGGTAATACGTCTTTATCGTTAAGTTTTAGTTCTGACTTCTTAGTGAGCACTACGTGCAAAGATATATTTGCTGTGGCCAGCTTTCGTAATTCATCTGCTCCATCTTTTAAACCTGCATGGTGTTCTAACTTTAGTGAGTTATCCGATAGTCTTATCAACATATAATTCTACTTCTTATGGCTTGAAAAAGTATTGCGAGAGTGTCTAACTTTCTTGTTTTTTCAGCACTCACGTTGTTCTGGACGTTGGTTTCTTAAATTATGACTTGTTTGTAGAAAGTGCTCAAAAAACGGATTATAGGTCGTCCATGAAAAGAAAAATTATTTCTGATAGCCGAAGTGTAGAAAAAAATTCAGACAAAAGATTGAGAATTGAGCATCAACCAGCACAGACGAATGGGGTAGAAAGGGTAAAGAGTTTAGTGAACGTCCATTTGCATTCCATCGTCAGCAACCTGACTCGACGTTGCCACCCCCCTGGAAAATTTCTGCGGACGCCCATGGATGCACTGTTTTCGATCTAATTCGTGGTTATAAAGCGTGGTGCTGTTTGGTTCAATTCTTTTCATTAGCTCAAAAACGCTAAATGCCAAAGTTGCCACTTTCTTTAACCAATGTACTAAACGCAGTAATCAAAAAGCTCTACAATTTTGACGCGTGGGAAACAGCCGAGATACATGAAAAACCAGTAAAGGAGTGTTTTGATATTCAAGCGCGAGGCCCCCAAATGCGCATGGCCCTGGGCATTTGCCCTGTTTGGTCAATGGTTAATCCGGCCCTGGGTCGCATAGAAAAAAACTTTATAAAATGGGTCGCAGAAAAAAAGTTTGAGAAGCCCTGATCTATGGTATGAAATGCTTTTTTGACAAATCACAAAAAACAGCACAAGTTCTTAGACCATCTTCAGGTAAGCGAACGAAAGCCTAAGAAAGGTATGTATAGTTTAGCCACGCTACCCAAACTTGTATATATGTGCACAAATTTGCCCATAAATCTGTTAGTGCAGGGATTCCCAACTTTTCTCTGATCATGTACCCCTTCATGATTTCGGCAAATGAGCATGGACCTCTAAATTTTCTTACCGCAAAATATTTTGTGATGACTAATCACAGATCGATAAAACAATAAACATACAATGACTTTTGGAAATAGTATTCCATGACATATGTATAAATATTTGGAAATAAATAGTACATAAACATATGTCCCCCTTCCATTGCTAATCTTAAATGTATCCCATCAGATAGGCAAATGTACCCCTAGGGATACATGTACCCTAGGTTGAAAATCCCCGTGTTAGTGGCATTTCTTGAAAGTCATCTTTTGCAGTGGAGTTACACATTATGTTCAAGAATTCTTGCTGCAAATCCTCTTCAAGAATGTAGTCCGTCATAGCGTGCTTGCCCAGGCTTCTGCAGATTTAGCAGCAAATCAAGATGTACTAGCCCAGTGGAAAAACATTTGGTAAAATAACAAGCTTATAGAGAATCAAAGCACTCATGCACGGTTGCCGTATCTTCGACACTCTACATTCTACAGCAATTTACTATCCCGCGCGGTTAAAAAGTGAAAGCAAGCTTAGGCATAACTCATAGCAGTTTATCATCTCGCGCGCCCTTTTATGAACCTTACGCGGCCCCTATTGAAGAATCCCTGATGCTCACTAATGCAGAGAATTGGAACAAATCTCACTATCTTTACGCACTTACATATTTCCGATGTACGATTTACCTTGTTTCAAAAACTAGTTTGGTTTTGCTTGGACGACTTTGGTTAAAATGAATTATTGCCTACAAGTAAAATGTTTTGAGGATAACCGGTTGTGACATTCATAGTTTTATTATTGCGATAATGATTCTTGAATAAGCCTGGAAAAGGTGTTGTGTTATTTGAAATGACTCTCCATCTGACTTGTGCTTTTTACAAAACGCTTTGCAAAAAAAGTTATGAAAAAGTGTGTTAGTGATTAGACTATTATTTTCATTTACTTTAAGACCATTTTCGAAGCTTAAGGTTTGCAAAAACTGCACCAAATCACCAAAGCGTTCTCATTGTTTTTATGGTAATGACAGGTGTCCATATTGAACAAATTCGTGTGCGACTTCAACATTAACTGCGACAACGGCGAAGACGAATTGAATTGCTCCACAGCAAGAAGATTTTATTGTGAAAATAGAAATCCGTTGTTCGTCTCCAGAAACAAAGTAAACTGTTGCACATGCATGGTCTGTGAGTCATTGTTCATAAAAACTTAACGATTTTCCTTTTTCATCAGTATCAGACTTGGTGGTGTAATCTTATTGCTGCACTCCCATCACCTGTTCTACTTACTTTGTGATGGTAAGTTCTACGACCAATGTTAATCAAGGCGTTGTTTTGAGGAACTCAAACTGTCTTCCAAATTTTTTCAAAGGCCTTTCAAAATACAGTAGAACCTTTCTGCATCACCTCCGCCAAAATACACTAAAACCTCGTTCCATGAAAATCTCAGTATTCAGATGAAGTAGTTGCGGTCAGGGTTGCAGAATCGGAGTCGTAAGGAGTTGGAGGTTTTTGGGTGGAGTCAGAGTCGGTTTCCTAACAACACCGGAAGTTGAAGTCGGATTTTTTCGTCCTACTCTGACTCCGGTTGTCCAATTGGATCATTTTTTACATCACACTCCTAAATAGGGAATTCCTGTTGAAAAGGTAGAATTTCTTTCGAACCTTTTGTTGAAACAGAGATTTCTTGCTGTGCACCACGATTTCCATTGATTTTAACAGCCAAATTTCATTCCCTTTATATTAAGGAGTCGGAGTCGGAAATTTTGGAAAGGTCGGAGTGGGAAATTTGGAAAGTCGGAAATTTTGGAAAGGTCGGAGTCGGATATTTTACCTCCGACTCCGCAACCCTGGTTGCAGTCTCTCAAAATGTTTTAACGGTCACCATAGTCAGACCTGTAAAAAAGCTTCGTCTAGGACTACAGCCACCTTAGAACTTCACAAGGTACTGTTTTCATGTAAAAAATTTTGAAATCACAAAGGATATAATTATGGCCTGCGTAAGATACGGTCGGATATGTCACATTTTTCCGCTTGTTGCTAACAGGCCGATTGTTAACCTGCTAGATCTTGACTGAGTGCGTGTGGGGTGTGTTCAAAAGTAGTTAGTTGCGTGAGTTTTGAAGGAGTATATTGAAAACTGTTGTCTTAGTTTGTTCATCCAGCCACTCTGTGTCTAGTGAAGAATACCACCTACCAAACTTCTTGAAAAGTGACGTCCTGATGACATCACAGTGACATCACTGTTAGCTGATCACGTCACATGCCGGATTTCGTGACGATATCACGAGATAAGGAGATATCGATATCAGAAAATTGACGGAAACGACCACTCTACAAACCTTCAGCAGACCTTACACGCCGTATCGCACTTAGACCTTTTTTTTATCCGGTGTAACCCAACCAAATAAAGCGCGAAAAAGCACGAAACGGAAGCATTTCACAGCAAAACTGATGAAAAGAGTTAGTTTCATGATGCCTATGTTTGAAAAAGATTTATACTACGCAAAATAGTTCAGTTTTTCCATACAATGAAGCAACTGAAAACAAAATAGCTATGACATTCAAACAATGGCCAGGAAATAAAGCATAATACAGTACCTACAATCCACTGTGCTACACTTACAGCTGACTAAAGCAAACAGATTATGTCTGGGAACATAAGAGATAATCACGGAACAGGAGTGCCGGAATGGACTTCTGCCGGATTTTACATTTACACTGGAGTAACAGGAGCCGGAGTCAAAGATTCATGTTCTAACAGGATCCGGATCCGGGAGAAACGCTAAGGACTGTCCAGATACAAACCAAAATTTTTAAATGAGTAACTAAAATTTCTGTACTGTTGCTTGTTGTGGTCAAATAGAATGGAATTGATTGAAACGTGTTTTCTGACCGACGTTAACGCTGTCATGTTAGGATCAGCCCCTAATGATAGTGGTAGTGCATGTGCAAAATATGTGAGGCAATGCAGTTCGAAAAGGTAGAAAACCATTTAGTAACCATGATAATGCAGGGTTAATGATGTGGGCAAAAGCACAAGACACACGAAAAACGTAATGGTCAACAACACAGACTATGAAGATGTAACAGTGTGGCATAATTTTCTGCAGTGGTAGGACTTGACATGAAAGTAATTTAGGCCTGCAGTAATAGAAATTTTATTTGCGTAGTGCAAATATGTCGTATAATCACGACTTGCATAGGCCAACCTCTGCTCCCATTTTGGGCTAACGTCAACAATGTAGGCAGTTTTCCCTGATAATTGCAGCCTAAACATGACATTAAACTGTTTTTAGGCTATTTTGCATTCATTAAATTGTTGTTCCCCTTGAACAACATTGTTTTGGTATAAATTGATTTTATGTGAATGCCTTAGTTTAGCGCAGTCATAGTTCAGAGTTTGTCTGAACACATGTTTAACTTTAAAGTTCGAATTAATGTAAAATTAGAATTTTTTCCATAAATTGGAAACATTTGGGTAAATTCCAACAAACCAAATCAACTTGGTAAATTGCTATAGCTTCATTCAAATTTGGGCAACTTCAAACAGCTTCATTCATCAAATAGTTTCAATCAGATTTGGGTAATTTATAATACAACAGCTTCATTGAACTTTGGGTTCGATTAGAAACATTTGGATAAATTCCAACAGCTTCAAATAAATTTGGGTACTATAGGAAAGATCTAGATAAATTAGATAAAGTTCATTCAGACTGTGGAATACTTTTAACATTTGGGTAAGTTCGAATGCTTTACCTGGCCTTGACCAGGGTTGGACTCAGTGTCCTACTCTGGATGTAGTGTTGTACCAAGAGTTACGGGTTAGTGAACAATAGTGTTGGGAAAATGTCTGTAACCCTGTTATTCTACCTCCAAACTCGATACGAATTATTCTGTTGTGTCTGTTTTTACCAGTCTGCATTGTGCAGACTGTGTGTGTTTGTACTCTACGCACTTAGCAGGTTTGTTTCTAAGGGAATTGTTAGGTACCCGGTATGGATCTGTAGGGACCCTATTTTCTCTGATTCTAGGGACCCAATTTTCAATTCTAGGGACCCAACTAGAGTCCCTAAAACGCCTTAACAAAACCCTGGACTTGTGTTTGTTACAAAACCTTAAAATTAAACAAATTCACCAAGAGATACATTTGTTTTTACAACTTATTTAAAGCAAGGTGGGGCAGGAGCCGAAGGAAAGTTACTTTAGGGGGGCGTGATGGAGAAAAGGTTAAGAACCACTGCTTTAAACAAACAGAAAAAATCCACACAACCAAAAACTCGTTTTTGTTTCATTTTTGCTGCTTACAACAAACACCGTCTCTCAAGAAATGCAAAATTATATCTGGAATTTGTTTGTTCATTTGTGACGTCAAGTCTGCTTTGTAATTTTTTTGTAACGACTGCAGGTTTTCGGGAGTTCTGAAACGCAATGTGTTTTTCCTCAAGCTGCCCGAGGGTGGAAACCAGGCAATTGCAACCCACGAAATTTTTCAAGAATAGTTTAGTTGTTAGGTTGTTACCCCCCCCGAAAATATTACAACAACAAGCCAACAAGTTGCAATCATGTTGTTTCCCTAATAATACGTTTCATCAATCTATAATAGTGGGTTACGTTCTAAGCATTTCAATAGCCACAGCTTTTGCTTTCAGAGGATGACAAACGATTTAAAAAAGGATTTTGCAATTTGGTTAGCTCTCTTGCAAACAATCACCAAATAGCTGCGCAATGAATAAGACACGGCACTTTACCACGTCGAGTGTTATGCTCACTTGTCGCGGTAGTGAACTGGTGTGGAACCTCTCCTGACAATGCATTTCAGACCACGAAGTTAAAATTATAGTAGATACAGAGCTTGAAAGAGGCTTCAAGCACAACACAACCCTTGCAAAGTAATTAAACTTTTTTGGAAAACAAAATTGCAACTGGGTTAAAATCATTTTTTAATTCCAATTATTTCATTTCACGCAAAAGTTTAAGGTTCATGCTAACAGCTTTTTTGATTTACCATAAAATGCTTTGAAACGGTTTAGCTTTACGAAAACGATGCTTTCTCGGCAAGTAGGTTCAAATTTTTAGCTTCTGTGCTGTAAGATTGTAGTGTTTGCTATTAAAGGCGGACCTAGATTGGGGCGATCGCTCCCCTAAAACCTACGAAAGTAACTTTATTCGCCATGATTGTGTACAATTCGGAAAATTGCATTCACGCCACAAGGCCATTTGTCGTTCAATGTTTTTGCACAAAGGTGTTGCGAAGTATACTTCAACTCTCTTACCAATGACGGATTAAGGTGTATGAGGCCCCTGGCTGAAACTTAGAAAAAAGCCCTTTCTATATGTTTAAATATATTGTGTATTGTTCACATATTAACAATTTTAACCGACTTAGGGATTGGGGCTAAATGGTGGGTGCCCTGGCTGTAGCCCTGTCAGCCCACCTTCTTAATCTGCCACTGCCTCTTACAGAAGTGAAGCCGTAATGAGATTAACTACCAAATATTACTGAATTCGCCCCCCTCTCTAATTTTACTGGCTTGATTCGCCCCTATTTGCTATACATTTATCAGTTTTCAAAAGTGGAAAGTGGAACATTAGTGCCGAAAACCATTGATATCTGTAGCGATGTGAAAGTTTGTTTGAAGAAACGACGCATTTTTGCTTTTGTTTTCCAAACGCTGTTGTTTTAACAAGAATCTCCTGTTGCAGATGTTTGACGGAAAAGGTGACTGCAGTGACTGGAGTGATGAGTGTCCAACAAGCGGTAAAACTAAGCAGGAAAACATTCTAGCTTCTCGCTATGAAGTAATTGGAAACCCTTTTCTCAGAGCTTTATTATGGATCATGGGACTTCTAGCCACAGTAGGAAATGCAGTAAGTCATGGGACTGTAAACTGTATTCGCAAATTTGAAGAAAATTTCTTCAAACTTTTACCGACGAAATTTTTCTTATTTTACTGTGTTTCATAATACCCCAGCATTCTCGCTGTGAAAAAAGAACTTGCTGAATTATCGCTGGACCCATTTGTAACGATTATTTTTAGTCTATTCATACAACTGTAATGGTTATGGTAATGGATTATTCATGCATTTTTGTGACCCAAATCATCAAGTAACACGAATGCAGCAATGGAAAAACAGTAACATCAAAGAGCAGAAATTAATTTCATGTTGTTGAAAATATAAAAACATCAGACACCCCTGGTTTAGCCAAATGATTATTGTGTTCTAACATGTTTAAAAAACAGAGGGTTGGCAGAAGATCATATCGCTCAAATTCCCAGCCAGCTCCGTTGCTAGCAGAAATCTATATATAATTGAAGACGTTTCACATGTAGTAAAAGAAGGTAAAGAATGCATCAAATCAACGTGAGATAAAATAAGTAAAGAAAACAACAAAAAAACAGAGGCAGAAAAACATGCCTATGTACAGGGGGAAGGGTGAATAACTGTCGAAGTAAACAATTTAAGGGAAAAGAGGGGCATCAAAACAATATAACAGAAATGTGACAAGCATACGAAACGAAAATCAACAGGACGTTTGGCTAGACGGCAGTAAGTTTTTATATTGTTTTTCAGATAAATAAGGCGTGAGAGATTTTAAATTTTCATGAATATCAGTACCAATTTTGGAACCAACATACTTTGGAGAAAGCTGACCCACAAACGTTTTAATTCTGGTTTAAATGGCATTTTTGCAAAGGAACAAGCCTTGGTTAATAGTTGTGGACTGATGCAATATTAGAAAAATAGTTATCAAAGTGATTACGCAGTTCACCACAAATTCAACCATTTTTCCTTCCTTAAAATATTTGCTAGAAATTTTTTTCATACATTTTTTCTCAAATGTTTGCTAACATTAAAGGTTGCTTTTTTAATTGGAATGGTGATAACCATTGGGCCGAAACATTACTTTTCCGAAACGATAATTTCACAGTCTACGGTAGGAACCAGCAGGGTATCCAGAACAAATCTAAAATGCTTTCGCATATTAAACAAAGATTTTATCTTTGAGATTGGCTTTGCTGTAAAACCCTTATTCTACCATGGCACTCTTAAGTTTCTAGCCAAATTGAAAACAAGCAGGGGCGTAACGAGGTTAGATGGCACCCGGGGTAAGAAGCAAGTTTGGCGCCCACAGGTTCGAACCTGAGGTCTTTCGGAAGCAATTATACTGTGTTGAAAAAGCACTTAATTGTGACATTGTTGCGACTTTTCGGCGCCCCCCATAGTCATTCGGCGCCCGGGGAATGTCGCCCCCTTTCCCCCCTCGTTACGCCCCTGAAAACAAGCCACAGTTAAGTTCTTTTGGACGTTGCAGCTAAAATAAACAAATATGCTTTATTCTTAGAGCGACTTGACATATTTTGATATGATTACTTGATCTATTTTTGTTTTTTATATTCACAAGATTCTGAAAAGACATTGGGCTGTGCAGCTGTAGTACAAGCAGACAATCTTTAAATATCGATTCACGGAGTGCAATATATTACATGTTGACAAAGAAATTGCATTTTGAGTTTAAATCACAGTTTTTCTCATACCATTCCATTCTGTTTAAATATTAGCTGATGATGCTTGCCCAGAAGGGTACTCTGTTAAGATCTTAGTGATAAATACTAAATACTCTGTTAAGATCTTAGTGCAATAAATACTCTGTTAAGATCTTAGTGCCAGATTCTTAGCTGTCAAAGGATTTTTTTCGATAGACAGTATTCATTCCATTGTACTTTAACTGAATAATTTAAATCAGTATGGTCCAACTACAGGCCCGCGTGTCGCATCTGTCCTGCGGACAGAATTTTTATGGCCCGCGAGCTTTCTCAGGATTGATTTAATGTTGTGCGAATGTTACAGTGGATAATTTTAGTTAGAACAAGCATAACATTTTTCAATAAAAATGTACAATATTAACGGCTTTAGACTAGACTGAAGAGAGCTTCTGGAAATTAGTCAGCAAAGATAGATTTCTCACACTGAAAGATTTCACACTAAAATTGCACTGTATATTTTGAAACACATACTTGTCTAAGAGTACATTTTCTACGATGAAGCAAGTCAAATCCAAAAACAGAAATCGAATAGCAGACGATACACTGGACAATAGTCTCCACTTGCTGCCACTAACACTGGTATCGATAAGAAACGATAGCGTCAGAGAAGCACCGACGACAGCCATTCCATTGATAAAGATTTATAATAAATTGCTATTGTGCAGTAATTTCAATGACGCACTCACTTATCTTTCTTTTTTTAGTTTCAAATCTTGTGAATCTTTTGTTGAATACATCATTTTGATGGAAGTTGTGACGCTTTTGTAAGATGAACCGTAGATTGAAAGTAGTTGGACCACGTTGATTTGAATCAAATTGAACAAAGAAACGCTCAAGAAACTTAACACAGCTTCTCAGATTTTTATCTTTTCACGTAATTGCGTTTGAGGATAATTTGATTAGTTTTGTGAAAAACATCGAAATACTTTGTGCTTGCGAAGCAATAAACCAACACATTACCGAAAAACATTACCGCCTAAGTGCATGATAAGAAACGAGTGTGAAAAATCCTGTGACTTCTGGACAGGCGCGGATTTACCATTAGGTTAAAAAGGCTTAAGCCTAGGGCCCCGGATTTTGGGGGGCCCAAAATTTCGGGAGTAAGGACGATTTCCAGCATTTTTGTAAGTAATTGTATTTGTATTTTTGTTTTGGTTCAACGCACGTTTTTTTACTATGCCGCTAACAAAAGATCTGTATAGAACAGGGGTTTCCAAACTTTTTCATCCGAGGGCCTCAAAGTTATTACACAACACTGCGAGGGTCGGACATCTTACGTAATGTGATTGTTTCAGGATATGTCACATTGTACCAAATCAAAAAGTTTTTCGTCAATTAATTTTTCATTACTTACAAAATGTATCACGGGCCGGATTTGGCCCGCGGTCCGTAGTTTAGAGAATGGCTTCACAGGCCGGATGAATAGCTTCGCGGGCCGGATTTGGTCCATGGGCCGTAATTTGGAGACCTCTGTTGTAAAAGAATGACCGCAAAGGATTGAAGTGAATGACGATGAGAGTAGAGAGGTTTTGGGCATTGTGCCCCATTTTTCTTTGGCCCCAGTCAGTTCCCCTCATGTCTCAGCCAGTCCCATTTGACCCCAATCAGTTCCCCTCATATCTCAGCCTGTCCCATTTGCCTCTCATGTCTCAGCCTGTCCCATTTGACCCCAGTCAGTTCCCCTCATATCCTGGCCTGTCTACAGTCAGCTCCCCTCATGTCCTGGCCTGCTCCCTTTACCAGACCCCCTGTTGCATTGTCAGCCTGTCCTATGTTCATGAGCAAAAGTTTGTATTTTGTCAGACCTGAGGATACGTTTGTCATCATTGGCAGAGAGAGCTATTTTATTCACTTGTTCTGTGGAGAGATTGTGTTGACGACTTCGAATGACATTCATCGTCCTCAACACTTCTTTTCCTGACAACAAGACGTCTTTGTAATCATTGAAAGAAATTTTGTTTCTTATGACATTTCTCTTGACGCCCTTACACTTTTTTCTTTTTCACCTTCGAGTTTCTTGATTGCGTAGAGCTTCGCTCGCAAGCCAACAAACTCTTCGATGATTTCCCCTCCAGCCTCATCTTTGAACTTTCCTGGGACCTTCTTGTTGATTCCTGTTGGAATGCCTGAAGGGTGGTTTAGTGAGAAATTTGAAGCGTCAAATTTTTCTTGGACGTCAGCTGAAATATCTTTGAAAAAATTTTCTGTTTCGATTTCATAGCAAAGACTGCCAGTGTCTATGAACAACAGATTCGCCTTGGAGCCGAATTTTTTCTTGATGTATTTATAATGAAACTCATACATCAAGGTCTTTGACAAATCCAGGATTGACATCACAAGGTATACAGGTTTATTGAAAAACAATTCTGTCTTCTTCATGTGCACTGCGACAAGATTTTCATCAAATAAGTGCAATGATCAAAGTTTGGTTTTGCCGCACATTTTTTCAGCGACTTTTGCTTATTGACCAACCGAATATTTACCCGGTTGCGGATATTTTCCATCGTCTTTTCAAAGACGCTGTTGTTCATGAGTTTGAAAAAATCTTTCTCAAACTCGTTTTGCGACTTGGAACGAAGGTTTGTATTCGAGTCAATGTATGGTTTCAACCATGCTTTTTCGTCAAAGGAGATTCCGCGGTGAATCTTCGTTAGTTTTAAACTGAGATCCAAATATTGTTTCAAATTTTTGTGATGAAGAACATATTTCTTCGTTTCATTCAAGTTGGGAATAAATTTCTCAACTTTGTTGATTTCAATCCGCTCTGGAGCGAGTGGATATTCATTGTGCAAATCATGAAGCTTCTTTTGATATTCCAAGTCAACTTCAAGAATACATCCTCTCCCCTCTTGATCAGAAAATTCTCTCAAATTTTTCAAATCTGTCATCCACTTGAAACCTCTCACAGGCAGTGGCAAACTTATTGCCCAACCATAGAGATTATTAGCGTCAAGATATTGGATGAATTTTGATTTTTCATTCGGATTGAATTTCTCACCTAGATCTTTATTGTTTGCTTTTGCATATCGTTTTGAAATCATTGAGACTCCTCCACGAATGCCTTGCTCAATCATCAGAAGCATATCCGGATCAGAAAGAAGTTCAAGTTGAACCCCCTTCTTTTTCAGACAAGCATCCCAAGCCAACCCAGGTGAGGTGTAATACCATACTGGATCCAAACCATAGTTCTTCATGCAAACATTTCTGAAATTTTCAAAGACATCTGCAAGCAGAAGTACGTCTGTCTTGAGATACAGATTATGATATTCTCGGAAAGTTGTCATCTTGAAATGTTTCCACACCTTCAGTGCATGTTCAAAGTCTTTGTCTGTGATATCACAGCCATTCAACTATGAATAAAATGACTCCTTTGGCGGAAGATTTCTTTCAGACAGTTTTTCCGGAGAGTCAAACCAATCATATGGAAAAACTCCTTTTCGCACCAACAATTCAATGTCATTGAATTGTTACATCAAGTTTTTGAACTGATCCGGTTCGAGATTGTTTACAAGTTTGTCATGACTGCTTGACATAAACTTGAGAGTGTCAATGAATCGTATTTTGTATTTGAATTTCTTGTTTTCATCGTTAACACTTTTGAGAAACTTATATATTTGTCCTCATTGTTCGGGATACAGTCAATCTGACCTTGTGTTTTTCCAAGATTCTTGATGAAGAGATGTGAGTCGTAACCTGAAAGGTTATGAAATATCACTGGCACATGTTTCGGTTTTCTGAAAAGCAGGTTACATTTATTATGAGCCGCTCCTCTGAATTTGCCGGAGTAGTGCCAGTGGTCTCTCACTTTCTTTTCACCATCCTCAAATGGGTTCTTACAAATCCAACATTCGGCCGCTTTCTCAAAATTTGTCTTCTCTTCTTCTGTCAAGATCATCTCTTTCACTTCAGACGACCAAACTTGGTCAATTTCCTTCTCAAGCATGTCCACGAAGATGTCAGCAACATTTTCTTCCTCTTTTGTTTTTGTAAACAAGATTGGTTCTGAAGATTTGTCAAGACACTTCACGTGAAAGCAAAATCCAGACGGTTCATGCTTTTGGTAAGCTTTCGTGAAGCTTTTGCAGGATCTGGCTGACATGAGTCAATCGGTTTTGTGAATGACTCAAAGTCGGCATAAACCACAATTGGCACTCTCATCGAATGCTTGTGGTTTTTGAACTCGCAGATTGAACCCTCTTCTGTAAGAACAATCTTGATTGCATCATGATTCTGACAATTTTCTTCATGCTTTTCCAAAGCTTTCCCGTTTGGAAAATGATTGAGACATCTCTGACAAATCACAATCTCCCCATGATGTTTTGAGGTTTGCATTGACATTAGTCTCGACAAATTTTTGACAAGACAATAATGTTTGTTCTCAAAAAGCATCAAATCAATTTCTTTTTGTCTTTTGAATTTTGATATTCTCAAAGGATAAACTTTTGAGATGTTATCAAATCCAAATATATGCACAGATATCTCTGGATTGAGTCTCTCAAACTTGTCAATTGCTTGCAAACTCATTGGAAACTCAATTCCTTTGAAATTGAGAGACTCTGCTTGTTTTCTCAAGTGTTTTGTGATCCGATCTGGGTTTTGCTCAATTTCCCTTTTTGCTGGATTCAAAGCACTTGCGATACACCATTTGAAGCATTGGCTATCAGTGTTATTCATATTGATGATCGCCTTCTTGCTTGCTAGAAATTTCGGAAGAGGAGCGCAAGAACTTCCGTTCAATGACTCATATCCAACAGTGTGAATATCAAGTGCCACAATTGAGTGAAATGTCCACCCACTCCCTTTCATCTGAAATTTTGCAAGGTCCTCGAGGACTTGTTCTGCCAAGAGACTCCACAATTCGTTCTTGTTTGTTGATTCAACAACTATTCATTTTTTGATCTGAATTGATGTTCTCCCACAAGGCTTTGACCAGTCTTGAGATCTGTCTTTTCCATCTTTGCTCTCAAGATGATTTTCACCTTGGTTTGCGTTTGGATTTTTGCGAGTGCCTTTCGTTTCAAAGCAGTCAAAAAGGATTCTGGGTCATTTGTCACATTGCCGCTCGGTTCAAGTGTGAATTGATTAGTGAAACCTTTGAAGGAAGACTGTTTTTCCTCCATCAATTTCAACACCTTATCATCAATTTCCTTGATGAGTTGTGTCTTTTTGAGCTTTGTGGCATTTTTGATTCCAAGTTTCTTTGCTTTCACCAATAGATTTCGTTTTCTCAATTGATCCAAGTCTTTTAGTTTTGAAAGCAAATTTTTCAATTGTGCTTTCTTGAGTTTTGAAATGTTGTTGAAGCCCCGAAGTATTGCCTCGGCTCTTAATTGTATGAGAGTTTTCTCTTTCCCGAGAAGTTCTCTCAAAAATCCTTCACCGAGAAGGTTTACCAACTTTTGCAACGTTTCGTCTTTCATTTATTATAGGGTAAAATTTTCTTTAAATTAAATTTAGCATTATTTTCACAAAAAAATAACAAAAAATTGTTATTCTTTCTGAAACTGGTTAATAGTCAATCACATTAATTTTTTTATTTTTCCACTCTTTTCCATTGTTGTATGTGAAAAAAGCATAACTTTTGTTATACTATTCTTCTGCGTCTGCCACCCTTCGGAAAAACATTTTTTCATTTGTTTCAAGGTCAACAACCACGATTGACCTTCGTATTCGTTTTCTCTTGTGATTCTTTTCAAATTCAAAAGCTTTGTCAGTCAACCCTTTTTCTTCAATGATTTTCCACATTTGTTTTTTATTCATGTGAGTTAATCCTTTGGTATTTTATTTCAATACTGAAATCATCGTTGGTCTCGAGATATTCATTTGTATTATGATAAATTTTTTTAACTTAATTTAATCATCCCCAAAATTCTCAGCCACAAATGCCTCATGATCCATGTCAGCCAGTTTTTTCAAGAGATTTTCAAATGATTCCTCAGAAATATCTGAATCTTCGCTGAAGTTCTTTGTTTTCAAAGTGTAAATAATTTTTACCCTTTTTGTCTTTGTGTCTTTTTCAATTTTTTTAATCATAACTTTTGCTTTGTTAGAGTTAAAAATTGCAGTAACAATTACATGTTTTGCTGCACCATACATTTCTTGCACTGTTTGTTTGTCAGATTCAGAAAGTATCTTGTTCTTGTTTTCGACACTAAATCCAGGTTTATAAATTGGTCGCACAATGCTGTATTTGTCTTCAGTATTGTGAAACAGTCCGATGCAATGGCCAATTTCATGAACAGCGACTGAAAACAAGTTGAACTTTCCCTCCCCTGAAACTGTTTTCTGGTCTGACCATCTCTCATTGTCAAAATGCAAATCACCAGACAATGTTGAATTTCCTGGGTAGAAGCCATGCGCCAAAGTGCCAGATTTTTTATTATTTAGTTTGTAAGGGCAGTTAATTTCTGCATTTTGCCTTTCATCATCTGTCAAAAATGCAATATTAATAACTTGACTCCCATCAAAAACTCTTTCAAATTTCAAATTGCAAACATTTTGCCAGACACCAAAAGCATTTTCGATTTCGTTCAATGTTTTTTCTTTTCCAAGCGAGGAGTAATTTTGAAAGTCATATGTCAAAACTTTTTGCTTCCAAGGGGTGCAACACTTTTTATCTCCAATATTATCAGGCATAGCACAAAACATCTTTATTTCATCTAAAAACTTTTTTCTACTCTTGTAGTTTTCTTAATTGGAATTCTAAATCATTCATTCTTTGAACAAAATTTTGTTCAATTCTATCACTTTTTTCATTTAATATTCTTTCTTTTAGTTCGTCTGTGTCAGAATGTATGACAATTCGCCCATTTATAACAGCAATGGACCCTTCTATTCTCTCCAATTTTTCATTTATGCTTTCATTTGTTTGAACTATTAAATTATCAGGATACCTTTGGCTTTCTGTTGACAAATCATGAGTCAACGAATTTACAGCCTCGTCCAAAACTTTCTTGTTCACACCATCAGTAGGCATGACTGCATCAGCCAGACCGACAAGTTTGTGATCGTTCATTTGAAGATTTGAAACCATTTGATTTTCACCATCAAGTCTCAAATATTTTTGGGCTTCCAAGAGGTTATTAACTTCAATTTCTTTCAAAACTTATCGGTTCAACGTTCTGAGATTGACAGTCTCGTGTTCAAGTGTTGGATCTGGAAGCCCAGCAATACAGTATGATATTGCTCACCCATGCTAAAAGTTTTTGTTGCTGTTCCTTGTGGGTTCAAGTTTAAACTTTTAGTCATGATGTCTCTATTCAAAATGTTTGCGTGTTTTGTAATTGCATGGCCGACTGCCGTGTCGGCTGCCGCGGTTGCTTGTTCTAAAACACTTGATTCAGAAGCTTGAAGTGTTCGTAAATTTACCACATCTTGTTCTTCACGGGGGTCCCCAACGTGACACTTGAAAACCTCCTGCATGGAGAGGCCCTATCATTCTAACTGTCCCATCACATCTCACGAAATATTCGTTTGCATAACTCAATCTGACTGCATCGTTGTCCTGTTCTGGCTCGCCCAAGTGTGAAATCCTGTTTCCGCCCATCCCAATGTCACCCTGCATGTCCCCACCCAAACGCGACAGCTTCGTATCTGCATATCCTTTTGTCACTGCGTGGCGATTTTGTTCTGGCGATCTCAGATATGAGATAAAATGGCCATCCATGTTTAAATCTCGTGCCATAGTCGACGCAGGGCTATAACGATTCAAAAAATTGTTTTCAATCCACTGTTTAGGAACCACTTCATCTTCGTGTATCGGGGTGGGGTTTATGTGTCTTATAGAATTCTCATTCATATTGAGATCACTTTCACCAGCAATTTTCGAGTCGACGTAGCCTTTCGTCGCCGCGTCACCTTCTTCAGTTGGAGGCAATGCGTTCTTTATTGCCTTTTGATGCATATCGATTGTATCGCCTTTTTTTAAAAATCTTTCATTCACATATTTCCGTCTCACTGAGTCCTTTGATCCTCGCGACTTGCCAAGATTCACAATGCTTTGACCAGACATGTCAATGGCTTGACCTTTTCGCAAAAAGTTGCTGTTCACATATTCATGTGAAACTCCACTCAAATTTGTAACATTTGGTCCAGTTGTGGGACTACGACCAAATTTGTCAATTGGCATGTTTATTATATCACCAAAATTTGTTGATTATTTCCTGCAGCCCTTTTCCTTATTGCATCTCTTTCAAAACAAAAGACAAAGATGGCTACAAATGGCTGCTTGCCTTGGTTGAATTTGCTCAGTTGGATAGAGAACATCACCGTTGAGAAAGTTGTTCAACTCAGTTGGTGGGGGCAAGCCAAACGAGTCAAAATACCACATATCATTTCCTCGTTTCAACCACGTGACCCAGTGTGTCCCATCTCCAGAAGTGTCGTCTAGGTTCATAATTGCGCACTCATTTCGTTTTGGTTTCTTTGGCAAAGTGTCTCTCAAGAAAACACCATGAAAGTGTTTCAAACCAATCTTTTTCACCGCATCTTCTATTTCAAAGTTGCTCAGAGGTTTGTTTGGAAGAACAATATTTTCAACTTGAATCATTTATTCTAAACAAAACTTTCCGATTTGTTTGGCAACATCTTATCAATTTCCAAATCTGCTTCTTCAAACTTTTCATATGTTTTTGTCATTTGAGAAGTAATTTTTTCAAACTCTGATGCGGAAATTTCATCGTCCAACAACGCCTTTGATACCATGTTACGAATTGAGTTGAGCTGCATCTCAACCAAAGTTTTTCGTTTCTCATGTCTCTGTATTTTCTTGAAAAGGAATTTTTCAATTACTTTCAGAAAAATTGAAGCATTTACAAAAACACGTTCATTCCATGTAAAACCTTCCCAGAAATAGTCCCAATGATTTCTTCAAAATTCGACAAAAACCCACCGTTCAAAAGAAACATACAAAACTGAAAAATAAAAAAGCAGCCTGTGCAAAAGTTGAGCAAAGAATGATATTTTTTATCATTCCAGAGTGTTTGAGTTTTTCTTCATTCAAACCCCTTTCAATTTCATGAATTTCATGTAGTCTGTATAAATTGGGGTTCATTTTTATTCAATGGAATAAAAAATACAAATCCTAATCTTACAGCAACCAACCGAGAACTGGAATATTTTTCAACGGAGAATCCGGGTCAAGAAGAAGGCCATGGCCGCTAATAACTTGACCCCCTTGTTTCAAATACAAACCATCTCCAACCATGCTAAGCCCCCCGAACCTTTATATGGTTTTAAATACAGCCCCTGACCGTCCGTTTCAACTCTTGCGATGTTTGAGCCTTTTTTTTCAAATACAACCCATTTCCCACTGCTTTGTTAGTAGCCTTCTGAGCAAGTGCAGACCCAACCCCACTCAACACTCCAGTCGCCAATGTTGGGAGAACGGTGTTTGCCAAAAATGGCAAAGCCTTTACGGCCAGACCAGCGAGGAACCCGAGGATTCCGCCCTCAATTTTCATGTTGTGAACAACCTGACGTTTACTCATATTTATTATGGTACCTTTTCCATCCTGAAAAGCCTTTGTCATTCTGTTCACTTGTGAATTGGTCAAAGCAATAACATCACTTCCACACAAATCTTCGTAACCGAGACGAATGCTCACAGGACTCTTTGTATCAACAGCTTGTTCCAATTTTTGCTGTTGATTTTCGGAAATATTAGCTTGAACGTTTTTATACATTTATATTGTGTAATTAAATTTCTCTCAAGTGATATCTGATTGCCAGGTTTTCTCCACAAAGATTCAGCTTCTTTCCGTTTTGGTCTGTGACAACTGTTTCCATTTTATTGATTTTATCTAAAATTACTGGAAGATACACGAGGTTTCTCGGATATTCAACAATTTTGTAACCAGGTGACACGTTTGGAAAGAAACTGTAAATTGTGTTTTGCGTTCTCCCATTCAAATAAGACCCCCCGATTACATCAACATTCACAAGAATTGAATTTATTGATAAGATGTTGGCAACGTTTTGCGATTCGTGAATACTCTCTTCGTAAACCTGATTTCGAAATCCGAGAACGCTTGAAACTGAATTTCGCGCTCTGAAATCAACCTGAAAGTTGTCTTGAATTTCCAAGACACTTTTCAAAGCGTTGGTGTTTGCTGTTATTTTAACTGTTTCATCGTTATGCCCATTTCGTTTCATCACAATTTTAATTGTTTCCGCAATATCAATGAGATCGTAACTGTCTTCTGGAATTTGAACTTCGACCCATTGTCTTTGTCGTGTTGAGTCGTCCTGAATGAAACCAGGAGAATATCTGAAAACGTTGTTTTCATCAGACAGATTCGGAAACGAGTAATACGTCTCGAGATTGACCAAAGCCATCTCATACTTTCGTGTGCGGTCCAACTCGACTGGTGGGTTAAAAGTCATCTTTATTTTTGTCGAATTCTCTGAAACCACAATCCGAGTTGAAGTTTTCGGAGAAGTATTTCTCTGAATTTTTTCGAGAATTTCAGTGTTCATTTATTCTATGATATAAAAGTTGTCAAACCCCGATCTGTATTTCCCATAGTTCTTTGGCGAGGTCAAATCAATCACAACAAAATTGTGTGGCTTCGACCACTCGTGTTTGCAAAGTTTTTTAAACTGTTCTTTCGTCATGTCTTGGGACACGTGGTTGTTGAATATGCGGCCAATAGTCTGTTGGTCTTGAGGAAACAGACAAAAGAAATTTGCATTCTCTCGAATTGTTTGACGAGGTAATTTGAAATAATTTTGACTCAAATACAAGCAATCACAATTTGAATGCCTTCCACGAACGTAATATGCTTCACACTTCACACTGCTTCTGTAGCAAGAGATCGTCAAATATCATGAGATTCTTTTGCTCTGGAGACAGTTCTTTCGGGTCAGGCACATCGTCTGCCAATTCATAAAAATTGCACTCCATAGGCTCTTTGGAATGGGGGCGTCGATCTTTTGCCAACTCTTCAATCAACACACTCAGTGAAATTTGTTCTTGTTGTATTTCAGTTTGATTTTCAAACAAATTCATAATCACCCTTTTCGGCAATTGTTCTTCGAAACCTTTTTTCAAAATTTTATACTCTGGTTGAAACAAACTCTTACCAAAAATGACAATTTCGAATAGTCCAACCAACCTGGTTGAAGAAGAAGATTCAGCAACAAAGTAGTCTTACCACAGCCTGATTAACCTAAAATCAAACCCCGCAGACTCTTCGGCAGCAGAGTGGATTGCTTTTATTTGTTTTGTTTTCATTCCATGAAATATTCTTTACATTCATTTATTTTAAGCATTTAATAAATGAATAAAATATATTGTGTCAAATGTCGTAAATTTACGGAAACGATAGACGTTAAACAGGAAACAACAAAAAACAACCGCCAAATGCTTCAAGGCATCTGTGTTGTTTGCGGAATCAAAAATTCAAAATTTGTAAACGCAAGTGGAAATGGGTTTATCAATGACACAATTAATTCTTTACCATTTGAAATGCACATGCCAGGTCACAACTTCACAGGACCTGGCGTAAAGCTGAACAAACGCTTGAATGAGGATATGACTCCAAAGGCATGGTCAAAACCAATCAATAGACTTGACAAGGCAGCTTATCACCATGACATTTGTTATGTTAAAAACAAATACACAAAGCCACGCAACGAAGTTTGTGATAAAAATATGTTGACAGAGCTTAATGGTATTTATAACCCCACACTTCGAGAGAGGATGGAGAGAGGTGTTGTTTCTACGATTATCGGGACGAAAAAGCACTTCGGATAGGGGTTAAAAAAACGAGCGCAGCGAGAGCGTCAATTGGAGTTCACAGCTAGCTGATGAACTTCACAAACCCATCATCAAAAATTTTCAAAACACGAAGTGTTTGTGAATGGAATTGATAAAATTTGGGCTGCAGACCTCGTTGAAATGCAAACATTTTTAGAGTTCAACCGTGGGGTCAGGTATCTTCTCACAGTGATTGACGTGTTTTCAAAATTTGGTTGGATGCTTCCGCTCAAAGACAAAACTGGAAAATCTATCGCAGATGCGTTCAAGGAGATTTTCACAAAATCAAAGCGAAAACCAGAAAAACTTTGGACAGACAAAGGTCGAGAGTTTTACAACAAACATGTGAAGGAGTTGGACGTTGAACTTTATTATACTGAAAATGAGGAGAAATCTTCGGTGGCCGAACGTTGGAAACGAACGATGAAAGAAAAAATGTTCAAGTATTTTACGGCAAACAATACCAAAAAATATACTGACGTTCTTGACGACTTTGTCGAGAGATACAACAACACGAGACATTCATCAATAAAAATGACTCCTATTGAGGCAAGCAAGAAAGAGAATGAAGTGAGAGTTTACAGAAACCTCTGTCCAGACTTAACAAGACTACCCATGAGAGCAAAATTCAAAACTGGTGACAAAGTTCGAATTCAAAAGAAGAAAGGACTCTTTGAAAAAGGGTTCACCCCAAACTGGACAGAAGAAGTGTTCACCGTTTCAAAAATTCAAAAAACCAACCCAGTTACTTATAAAATAACTGACCTGAACGATGAAGAAATTCAAGGGACTTTCTATGAACAAGAGCTTCAGAAGACATCACAAGAAGTTTACAGAATTGAGAAGATTGTGAACAAAGACAAAACAAGGTCATTGGTAAAATGGAAGGGCTATCCTGAAATTTTCAACTCTTGGGTTGACAACAATGATCTTATTAAACTTCGAAATAAATGCCAAATGATCTTGGAATAAAAAGCTCTACAGTCACTGCGTTTCTGAACGACAAGCTCACAATAGAGCAATGTAAAGAATTACAAAAAACTATGAACATTGATCCAAAGCTGTATAGAAAAGTATTCATTTATCGAGGCTAATTTGAACCCAGTCCAAATGCAATTTGGACCCTATCCAAAAGTTAAACATATAATAAAATGAGTTTTCTCAAAATAAAACACCCATCAAAACGTGACAAACTTGTCGCTGAATATATCAAAACCAAGAACAAAATTCAGAATGATTTTCGCTCAGAACGATTAGGTGAGCAATCAATGTATGAAGATTTTGGAAAAATATTCAAGCCAATAACTGAACAACAACAAAAGTCATCTGAAGAAATTGTTCCAAAGTTTGCCCCACTCCAAGAAGCGATTGAAAATACTGTATGCCTCCAGCATTACCTTGGAGTCAAGCTGAACCTGAAGCGGTGCAAGCACTACCAAAACCTCCTCTTCCGATCAATATAGACCAGCTTGCAAGAAAGTATCTTGTTAATTCGTATGGAAATGCAGGTGATAAAACTTGTGGGCTTGATAACAGAGGTGGGCAATTTTTTCTTGGTAACACTGAGGTTGATTTTGAAGGAAATGATTTAGTAATAGGAGGTAAAAGGTATACAGGAACGCGAGGTCTTTGGGATTTGCTTGTTATGAAAAGACCAGTAGTTGGTCTTGCTACAGAAGAAGACAAGAAAAATTATGAAGAAATAATGGTTGAAACAGGGGCAATGAGGAATAGAAAAAATCCACGAAAACCAGCCGCTAACAGGGGTAATAAATGGGAAAATTTCATAAGGCCAATTTGCGAGAAACATGTGCAAAAACCACAGCAGAAAGTGAAACGTCAACAGAAAAAACACAAGGACAAGGCTTTCTCCCAAGCGATCCAAACGCTTTGTCTGAACGACTCGAACTTTTGATGGCGTCGAAACAAGCAGGAAACGCTGGTGTTCGGAACGAAATTGTGAGCATTTGTGATGAACTTTTGAGACAAAAAATTTTGCCTCGTGATGCTTACAAAAACTTAAAGCTTGCATTAAATAAATGATTGTTATAAGAAGTGGTTATAAACGAAAATATCAAGTCTGCGGCTCTGGAATTGTTTCAAAGCTCAAAGACCTTTTGTCAGGATTCATCAGTAAAAAGCAAGTTGTCGACACAGCTTTGAACATTGCTCGAAATGCCGGGCAAAAGGCTGGACAAAAAGCTATTGATTTTGCGAGTTCAAAGTTGACCTCCAAATCACTACAAATTTTATCAAAACTTGTGTCTTCAACACCCCCGCTTGCACCTCAAGGATCAATACCACAGAAGGCACAGCAGGTGACACCAAATTTGAACAACTTGATAGCTGGGTCGGGGCTGCCCGCGATCAAGATTCAAGACCTTGTCAGGCGATTGAATAAACAATAAAATTTTATGCATATAATAAACAATGGAGAACATTTTAAACATTACTTAAAAAACCCAATTTGATGAATCAATCGAACGATATGAATATCACAGTTACGAGCCAATCACTGGCACTGACCTTAACCGACCCGGTGAAATTCGAATTAATGTTGAAACGCAAGACTTGTTCACACATCCTAGTGAAAGTTATCTAGTTTTTGACGGTAAGTTGGTAAAAAACGCCGACGACGCTGCTTACACCAATGCTGACATCATCACGCTAACAAACAATGCCATGATGCATCTTTTCAACAACATAAAATACCAACTTTCAGGGAAAGAAATTGAAAGTCTGTTTCACCCTGGACAAGCAACAACGATGCTTGGGCTGTTGAAATTTACAGATGATTTTCAGAAAAGCACAGGCCTGAACCAAGTGTGGTTTAAAGATTCAGGCACAGACGCTTCAATTGCTGGAAATAATCGGAATAATGGTTTCTAATCCGGCATGGTTATATCATTCAAAAGCCAAACCCAAAAGGCACATTTTCATGCAGAGTTCCACTGAAACACATCTACAAACTTCCAATGATTAATCCGATTATGTTTATAGACTTCTAGGCTATAAACATATTTTGACGACAGTGCTTTGTCACAAATGGGTGACACACCTTGAAAGTTTGCTTTTTCACAAACTACCAAGACATGAACAACCATCTTTCGACAAAGCTAAGCACCTGGGGTTAATGGTTATTCGCTCCAGTAAGAGCGCACAGAGCGATTAAAAAGTCTGCATAGCACATAAAAATTCTAAAAGAGACCAATCATACCTAACCAACAAGTAACAAGGCCTTACAAAGCTAAGCACCTGGGGTTAAAGGTCATTCGCCCCAGTAAGAGCGCACAGATCGATTGAAAAGTCTGCATAGCACAAAAAACAGACACGAAAAATCTCGAAATCCTGCCAATAGTCTTCGCTGTTAAAACATATGAGAGCACAAACAATTGCTCTTCTTTCCAGTGTGCAGCAATTTCAGGATCATTGAACATACTTTCAGTGTGTTTAATATTAGCATAGATGGGGTAAAATGTAATGCAAGTCTTCTAAATTTAACATAAGGCCCCAATACCCTTGCAACTTGTCTGAGCTTCTTGAAATAACTTTCACTCTTACCAATAGATTTTTCAATTTAGTCACCTCATTTAAAAGTTTTTGGGTGAATCTCAACATAGATTTCATATGCATTATCTTGCCATAAACCAACATTGATCGTTTTTTCAAGAAAGTTTGTTTCACTTAACTCTATTAAATAATATGCATGTTTTAGCTTTTCGTCGGCTTCAACCAATGTTGCCGCCTGAAAATCGTCTGTTGTTGTTGAGCTAAAGATGAATCATATTGATAAAGGTGCTTTTTGAAGAAAAGATTCATCTAACGTCCTTTCAGACCAGCAATTTGCTTAGTTTTTGTAAGCGCAAGCGTAAATTTTTTTTGTATTCTTTTTAGAAGCACCATTTCCATCATTGTGTAATGATGGTAATTTAACTTTCGATCGTTTCGGTTTGTCTGCTAAAGAACCATTCTTAAGCTTTTCAATATAAATAAGTGAGTCCTCAAGCAAACGTTTATGTTTACCGAAAGCTTCCAATTCAACAATTTCCCACAAAACATCATCAAGTTCTGGCGTTCCCTCACAACACATAGGTTCTTCACTATCATTTGATTGGCAGCCAATAAACATTAGTTCTTCGCTATCACTGCTTGATCGACCTTGACGTACTTCAGACCTTTAGCAATGACTTTGGCTGCTCGTTCTAATCATAATTTTTCAATCAGTGAAAACACCTTAACAACACCAATTAAGATTAAATCGAAAGGTTTACTGATTTAGTAGTTTAATGCTTAGCTAGGAAAAATCAACCAACGTCAAAGGATTAAACAGTCTATTTGCTTAGCAAGTTAAAAATACAACCTTTCTCCAACTATACAATCTTGCTAAGAAGCATTCAAGTAACATCAAACACCTGTGAACTGACTGTGTATAACTGAATGGGCAAGCAATGCACGCAGTGTGAAACCGAACTTTTGCCTTCATTCAGAAGCAATGAATGCGTGACTGACCACAACGAGGTGAACCTCAGACAAACCTTTGTTTCTCACGTAAAGAAAGTTACTCAAAGGTGAAAAACCACAGCTGAGGACGATGAATGTCATTCGAAGTCGTCAACACAATCTCTCCACAGAACAAGTGAATAAAATAGCTCTCTCTGCCAATGATGACAAACGTATGATCAGGTCTGACAAAATACAAACTTTTGCTATGGACATGGGACAGGCTGACAATGCAACAGGGGGTCTGGTAAAGGGAGCAGGCTGGTACATGAGGGGAACGTACTGTAGACAGGCCAGGACATGAGGGGAACTGACTGGGGTCAAATGGGACAGGCTGAGACATGAGGGGAACTGAGAAAAATGGGGCACAATGCCCAAAACCTCTCTACTGATGAGCATTCTCTTTTCATGGCGTTGAGACTTGGTTATTGTTACCTGTAATGTATGCAACAAAACGCCTGAATGATTTTTCAGATTACACGAGGCCAGTGAGGTACTTTCATTCAGCCCGGGTCTATCTCTTGTTGCTTTTTATGAGTAAGATACGTATTTTAAAGGCAAGACCAGCCTGCACTGTTGCTAAGCCTGCAGATATTAAATGGCGCAAAATGCAGTGGTGTATCTGTGCGAAATGGCGCCAACGGCAAAGTTGAAGTATGCGGCCTTCCTAATAATAATTTATGTATTATATATAGGCACAATTTTTACGAAAGTTAAAACATTAAGAAAATGAATATTTTGAAACGGAAAATATTGGTGTTTAATATTACTTGTAATTTTCAGCAAATAAAATATAAATAAGGACCATAACATACTTCTATACTCATTTATTTTTATTATGAAGAATATCAAAACATTCAAATAACAACGTTCTCATAATTTATAGGCCAACGTAATGTTACCTGACAAAATTGTACATCTTAGAAAAATATCAAACAATATATTGCAAATGCAAAGGGCAATTTCTTTCAAAAAGAAACAGATTTAATTTGAATTGTACAATAAATTATTTTATGCAAGTCATGCATCACTTGTGTTGGAAAAACACGATTCCATCGAAGCATTAATATATCCACACTTTTCCGGTGAAATTACACAAAAATGCTCCTTTCCTCATCAAAGCTAGATCACATAATCTACCCTGACTTACTATTAGTCATTGAGACACGGAGGTATGGAGGGACAAGTCTCAGTTTGCCCTAAGCGCCTCCAAGAATTTTGTTCGGGAGGGACCAGTTAATGAAGTTGTCAGTCACTGACGTCGTTTTGAGTCCGACTGTTCCTTCCGTTTAGTTTCTAACAGTTGAAAATTTAATATAAAATTCTTAGCAGGTTTGTTTCGGGGTGGGATGATGCTGCAAAGTCTTGTTATTTCAGCGATTTTGCAGACAAAAGTCCCGTCGATCGCCCACGATCGCCGACTATGTACAGGGCCGGCCTCAAGGCGATGCAACCGATGCAGCTGCGTTGGGCACAGCGCCTCTGCGGCCTCGCTCCATGGTGTTTAGGCAGGTTGTTCATTTTTTCCAGATACATCTTGCGCTTGAGAATTCAGTAGAAACAGCTTATAAATCTCATTGTTAACAAACAACACTCTCGTTAGACCAGCGATGAATTTCCTCTATTATCGAACGTTAGCAAACGTACTCAATTCTCGTGCTAAGGTTTTATATCTGCGCTCGACTATGGTCGTATAGCACGTTTGAGTGAACACGATGACGTCATAAAACCAGTGCCCAGAGGGGCCTCGCATATAGGTCTTGCGTTGGGCCCCGCACCTACTAGGACCGGCCCTGACTATGTACAGTAACAGGTTGAGTTGAGTTTATTTGGCGAAAGTTAAGAATTTCTAAGACGAGAAAGAAATCATAGCAATTGCAAAAACGCTGGGGCACCGAAAAAACCGCAAGGTTATCGAGTCGTTGCCCCTTGACTGGTCGATTAAGGAGCACAGCAAGCCAAATTTATATCAAATCGGATAGCCTGTGTGGGAAAGAGCTGCCAGATGATCAACACAGTTGCGCAGGGAGTGCTGGGTGGCAACCGGTCTCTCTCGGTGGAACAGGTGCTCAGATCCGCAAGGATCTGGGCTTGGCAGAGAAAGTATAAACCCAGCTAAAGTGAAACTCTGCCCGGGTTGTCATAACCCTTTCGCATCTGGCAAGCTCTACAAATGTTTGCAACGGTTGTAGAATGAGGTTGAGTCATCTAATGCAGCCATCATAACGTTGGAATGGAGAGGCTGAAAGCTCCTGGGGTCGGGTATTCTGAAAGCCCCGTGGTCGAACTTTATCCACCACCAGAAGTGAGCCGCTAAGTTTAACGCGCTGTCGCTGCTCCTGCAAAACAAAAAAACACCAGCAGCGACACAGAAAAAACAAATCACACACACACAAAGAGAGAAAAGTTCAAGTGTAAAAATCACGGGAATATGTACAAGAGGAAAAATTAAGTTTGCTGAGAGGACCGAGGGCAAATTTGGAGTGCGAAGCATCAACACCATTTACTTGAACTTAATACGCGGCGATTAGGTTGTCTCTATAACGTTTTTTGAATGTAAATGAGGAAAGCTCATACAAGGTAGGATCAATACAGCCCAGATTTTGGGGCCAAGGTGTTTTAAAGATCTTTTTCCGT
>Ga0210059_1001462_pt1 | contig 35552 bp, 22 predicted proteins | sample Ectturendosymbi2_FD_188042 | JGI IMG/M metagenome (GOLD analysis project Ga0210059, IMG submission 188042) | Ecteinascidia turbinata endosymbiont from Florida, USA - Sample 2 (SPAdes) (version 2) | ecosystem: Host-associated > Tunicates > Ascidians > Unclassified | place: Key West, Florida... | reverse complement strand
CTGAGTTGTGCCTCATTGAAGTGTAGCCACCTAGTTTGCATATGAGGCTGTGATCCACAGAATTTGTCTCTCCACAAGCACAGTGAGTGGGTATGCCTTTCACCTTCCATCCATATCTCATGCAGATCGCATCTGTGAATTCTTGTTTATTCAGTGCATATCCAATCGCTTTGATTGGCAAGGCTGACAGCCAAGAAGATGCCCCTTTTTCCATTGCTCCTTTTATTAGTTGTTGTAACTCAGGGGTCATTTCCTCCAAAAGTTGATCACGGATGTTTTTGAATTTTGCATTTTTCTCTTGTCGTATTCTGTTTTTTGTGTGTCTGGTGAACTGCTGGTCCGAGGGGTTGTAGTCAAGATTGAGCTTTTGAGTGTAAATTTTGTCTGTTAATTTATTAGTGATAAATTAGCAGACAAAATTTAGTGATAAATTAACAAACAAAATACTTAAAAAACTGCTATTCAAAATAGCAGTTTTTTAAGTAGAATTTCACTATTTTAGGCAGATTTTAAATCTAAAATCATTTTAGCTGAAAATTTGTGACATGTTTTTTAGCAGGATCTAGCAGTTCTCCGTGACGTAATTTAGCAGGTTTAGGTTACAACCGAACCATCTGGCAACACTAGTGTTACGTCTTAACTAACAATAGTGTTAGGAATGTGTCTGTAACCTTATGGTTCTGTCTTCAATGCAGTTGCAAAAGATGTCTGTAATCCTGTGATTCCGTCGACTTCAATACCTTGTACTACGTTCTGTTTTTATCGACCTGCGTTCTGCAGAGTGTGTATGTTCATACTATGGACTTCATTTTGTATTTGGGCCTCAGAGGTTTCAAGCAATGTTGAATACTAAACCACGCTGTACTCTCATCATAGGCCATGTGATTGACAAGATATTTAACCAATGCACAAGGTAACACTGCACAACTGAGGGAACAATGACTTCATGTCTGGTCATGAACAAATAAATTAAATTAAAGGAAGTGACTGTTGATACGCTTGTCGTGACGCAATTCAAATAAAACAAAAGGGTCAGTTTTTTCATTCAAACCGTGTCGATCGCATAGTGTAATGGTTATGTGTTACGGCTACTATGCCAATGGTTATTGGTTTGAATCTCACCTTGCCGACTTTCTTTTGTTTTTTTCTTTACTTTTTTCAGGCTTAGCTTAGGTGTTACGTTTAGGGGTTAGGTTAGGGCTAGGATAGCATTAGGATAGGTTAGCTTAGCTTAGGGTTAGCGTTAGGTTAAGGTTAGGATTAGGGTTAGGTTAAGGGTACAGTTAGGGTTAAGATTAGGGTTTGTTACGGTTGATCAATTACTCACCTGTTCAAATCACGGAACTTAATCAGTTAATCAAGCGCATTCCCTTGAATGCTGGGAGTGGAGCATCATTGCCTTGTTCGTTTGCTCGCAACGCCATGTTCAGTTCTTTGTTCGCCGTGTTAGAGTTAGGTGGCTGTTATGCTGCATAGTTAAGTTGAAGCAACAGTGATCTTTGCAGTGAGTGGTAGCAACTCACTCAGCTGTCAGCGCATCAGCTCAACTTGTGTTAACCTGTTTTGTTTGTTATATTTGCTGCGGCATCTATGTGGTTACCAGGGATAACTATCATTGTTGTATCTGCGCAGGTAAATTAGTGTTGAACTCCCTGGTGCAGTGAATGTTTGTAAAATACCACGACCTTCTCTTTAGACGTGCCACGATATTACGCAGTGCTATTGCGGGTGTAATTTGACCTTCTGCAACTCTGATAATCATGAATCGTTTCTCGCCATTGTTTCTGCGAAGCTTTGAACGAATACTAGTTGAATGAACTCTAGCACAAATGTACCGTACTGGGCTATTGTATTGAGAGTAGGCTGTGTGCTTTCACAAGTCATAGTGGCCAGCGGAGACTTATCTTTGAAGTAGAGCCTTACACCTCAACAAAGTTTATATTTTGTGTTTAGTTCGTTTCTACCGGAAGCCTACTGCACTCTCGTCATGTGTAACTGTTATGTCACAGTGGCGTATAAATAAGTTCTCAAATTTCAAGATCCACAGGCATATCTATAGCCACTGCCTAAATTAAATGTACTATTGCATGTGTCAACACAAAACTTAGAAACAAGTTAAGCTTTCCATGTTAAAATCGAAATTGCAAGTATAAGTAAGACGCAACGTAATTGTGACACGAATCTTTACAATTCAACAAGCTTGAAAGTGACCATAAAAATGCTCTGAAAATTGAATTGTTGGTTTGGTATGTATCAATAATCAAGGTGACATTAAAGAACCATATGTATTACTCGGCATAGCACTCTAGTAACTGAGGGGGGCGCAGTGGGGGCTAGCCCTCTTGGATAAATTTTTGTCCCCCCTGGAAAATTGTGTTGTACATCGTTAAAAAAATTTGAGTTCCCCTCGGAAAAATTTTAGCCCCTGTGGTATCCCAAGGTGGTTACTTACCGGCCTGGTGCAGATAATTATACAATAGCCTAATATTGCAACATGTCATGGCCCTTTTTCCTGTAAGATCTTATAGCATTTCACAACATATAACGTAGCATTGATTAATGGACTGTATTATGTGTCTTTTGATTATTTTTGGTGATTAGGCTATGCTGCTAAATGAACATGAAGTCACCTTTAATTGCAACGAAACATTTGGTGTACGTTTTTTCCTGAAGAGTATGAACAACGTGCTCTGTTGAATGTTTTTCTGGATTATGCAAGTATACAATTTTCTGACCAAGTCAGACATTGTGGTGTATCGCTAAATGCCTTTGTTACTGAAGGATGATGATATTTCAGAGACAAGTGAAATTGCTGTAGGCCTACTATGCACTGCAGGAAACGAGCTCAGAGGCACCTTTTTGCGCAGTGTTCACCTGCAATAAAAAACACTCTTTTCCGTGCTTATATTGCATGCCAATTTTGGAGCAAATACACACAGGCTACTATGAAGCAACAGTGATATGAAATCCATCCAAAAAATACAAAAAGACAACAACATAACACAGATGATGGTGGGCAAGCAATGGGTGAAGAATTGATACATGTGTAGATGAGCAGGTGAAGGAAGCGAGCAGCAATAAGGGTTATGAGGCAGAGAGCAATACATTTTAACACAACATTTCACTACAAAAACAAGTAGCAAGGGTAGAAAACAATGTTTATACATACAAATCGTGAAGAAATATAGAATTACCCACAGACCATAGTGGGGTGGGTTGCATGTATGAGTTGTTTCCAGCCAGATGCATGGTGTCACCAAACGAAATTGAAGAGACAAGGGTATGAACAGGTTGCAGTAATATTAGCAGCAAACATTATTCCAATAAGTGTTAGGGACATCTACATGAAACGAAATATGTTCAGTAAGTAAGAGAAGTATTTGTTCTAAGGTAGAGTTTCACAAAAAGTCACAACTTATGTGAACTAACCATTTATTTCACAGATATAACTGGTGTTATGTCAATGACACCATCATTCAGCTTTATATGATTGTGGGCCTAGGAATTAAGCTGAAGTCAATGTCCATGAGGTCCTGGAGGTGGACATCACTTCGCTTACCTTGAAATCTTCGTATTGTTGCGAATGAAAATCCCGAGCGGCATATGCGCAAAGCTTCGCACTGTGGCAGCAAGGAACAATAGAGTTCACATGCCATGATCACTCTATTATTGCTTGTTCGCGCCACGTATATGTATGGTGTTGTTCTTCACGCACATCCCGTTCGTGGTGGATCACACAATCAACGCAACACCACCGGAGAGGTTGCAACAACATACCCTCCATTTTACAATGAACTGCACCAATCGCACGTTCTTTGTGTGAAGGATGAACTCGGCACGACCTTCACATCCTGGTCACAGCACCATTTTGTTGCGATCGGAAATCCCGAGTGTCATATGCGCAAAGCTTTGCACTGTGGCAGCAAGGAACAATAGAGTTCACATGCCATGATCACTCTATTATTGCTTGTTTGCGCCATGTATATGTATGGTGTTGTTCTTCACGCACATCCCGTTCGTGGTGAATCACACAATCAACGCAACACCACTGGAGAGGTTGCAACAGTATTGCAGCGAGGGTGCTCCTCAAAAGTGCAAATCTGAGCTTTGTCCCCATGTATGTTATGACAGATGCATATGGCTCCCTGCATTTTCAGCTATTTTTTCTGCCAGTCTTTTGTTGACTCTGGTGCATTCTGGTGTCAACCCTCCACTTGTTGTAAAGACAAGGGGATTGAATGAAGGCTTCTCAATGTCAATCACTCTTTGCTTGTACTTATCCTTCTTTCTTTTTCATGTTGTTGGTAGATCTCTGCTATGGACTTCCCAGAATAAGACTATGAGGTAGGATGTGTGATTCTTATGTCAAAGAAAGTTTTCTCACAGCTATTCCACAGTCCTCTCGCAGAGATATCCAACCTTGCATTGTCAGCAGTGTTGACTTTTCTTTGATAATCATTTTCATTGATTGGTAGAAGTGTGGGTTCAGTCTAAACATCCGTGCAAACCTCTCTCATTATCTGTGCCTCAGAGTCTGCCACTGAGTTGTGCCTCACTGAAGTGTAGCCACCCAGTTGATATATGAGGCTGTGATCCACAAAGTTTGTCTCTCCACAAGCACAGTGGGTTGGTATGCCTTTCACCTTCCATCCATATCTCATGCAGATGGCATCTGTGAATTCTTTTTTGTTTAGTGCATATCCAACCACTTTGATTGGCAAGGCTGACAGCCAAGAAGATGCCGCTTTTTCCATTGCTCATTTTATCAGTTCCTTTAATAGTTCATCACGGTTCCTTTGGCATTTTGTCTTCTCTTGTCGTATTCTGTTTTTTGTGTGTGTGGTATATTGTTGGTCTGAGGGGTTGTAATTAAGATCAAGTTTTTGAGTGTAGATTTTGTCTGTTGGTTTATCAGTGATCTGAGTAGAGTGTTAGTATTCTGTCTTGGTGGTTTCCCGAGGATCTGTCAGACCTAACCCATCATGCCAGGGAGGAAGAGCTAGAATTTGTCTTTCTGCATAACTTACCACTCATCCTATGAGAGCAGGAATGAACTGATCTCTGATGGTGTTTTCCAGAGGTTCAAATAACTCACTCATGTCTGGTATTGTTCTTTGGAAATGGGTCCATCTGGAGCACGATCCTGTGGTGAATGCTGAGTATGCAGCTGGAGGATCATCTTGTGCGTAATTTGAAAGCAGTTGAAGATCTTTTACCCAGCACTCAACATTGTTTTTAATGTGCTGTTCCTTGAATGATTCTGTCCCAATTACTGCTCCAAGGTAGCGTTCACGGTGGTTCGACCCGAGGTAGCGTTCACCTCACCCAATTAGCGACCCAAGGTAGCGTTCACTATGTTGAGCATAAGTTCAACTATAAAAAATGATAAATTTTTTAAGGCAATGAATTTGACAATTTTGTTAATTTTTCAATTTATTTGAAAAAATAACAATATTGCCATCTGAAGTGTGTATCAGGCACTTTTTTAAACCAAAATGTTTTTGAAATGACAAAAAAAAATTAAGTCATTTTTCTCAGAATGTCTGAAAATATAGGCTAATGAGCACTGTTACGGTGAGTTTTAATACAACTACTGGTGAGAGAAATAACTGAAATGTCGTAGCAACTATGCCTTAGCAAAAATGACTGAAATGTCTCAGCAAAAAAAACAGACTAGTACTGTATGACTAGTACTAGAAAATACCATAGGGGTGAACTTGAAGCAAAAAAAACTTTATATATGTTCGTGTATGTGAATTAAGATTTATGTTTGTATGAATCAGCTTTGATCTCTGGATCAGGCAACTCTGGATTTTAAATTGGAAGGAATTAGAAGAAAATATACCAGACAAAATGATTATATATAATCATTCGTTACTGTTGAGAAAAAAGAACAAGTTACTACTAAGCATAATATAAATCACATTACATTTTAGATTTCACATTTATGGAAATGGTCATTTTTCTGAGCATGAAAATGATTCATGCAAATTTATGTTGTTTTTTGTTTATATTAAAATTAAAAAAAATTATTAACATAAGTGAGAATTTCTTTTTTTAAAAATTTTTTTCACTTTTGTCAGCATGTTTTTAGCCCTTTAACAAATTTTTGTTGAGGTGTTTGTGCACACACACAACTGTATTGTTAACCATTCATTAAGTTTGTTTTTTAATTTAAATTTTTTTTAAATGGATGTAAACTAGTTACAAAGATATAATTTTTGCCTGAAGTTCAAAAATAAGCAGTGGTCTCTCAGCTACAGTAGTATCCCCATAACACTAGCCCTTAAATTGAAAAAATTAAGTTAGTAGAAGATGAACTATTTAAGTTACTGGTATTTAAAATAACATCATGCCTTAATGCACACCAGAAACATGTTACTTTGTAACAACATCGATTAACCTGGGTTCAAAGGTTCCCAATGAAAAACTTTCTGTCTTGTTTTGTTCAGCATGGAGTATTGCAAAAAATTGAAAATATTCAGAGATGCAGGAGTGACAATCACTCGAAGTTTCAACAACAAAATTAAAAAAGTTTCTTTAGCCCAATCTTGTTAGAAAGCATCAATTTCAAGTGCTCATAATTTTGGAAATACAGGTCCGGTTTCAATAATTCTATGTTTTTGAGTTCATAAGACTAAGATCTTTCCCATTATGAAATGTCATGAATTTTGGTAAGAGTCGGTGAAAAATCCCTATTTTGCTAGATCACTTGACAGGGAATGGCCCACCTATCTTTAGCGATGGTGGCTTCGTTTAACATGTTATTCAGTTATGTCTTTTTGAATATTGTTCAGTACTAAAAACATGATAATTAGTAGGTGTTGATAAAAATTAATTTTGTGACTAAATAATCAGATTTACTTCGTTAGAAATGGGAGCTTCCCACTACACCAAACCACAAAGAATTTCCCACTGTATGTATGAAATTTCCCATCGGTTATGAATGACTGCTCTAAGGCCTTACAATCAGTGATGCAAATTTTCTTACAAACTCCACATTCACTCATCCCAGATGCCCCAGTGACTTTTCAGAAAATAGGCTTTATTTAGTCTACACTATAAATTTTATCTTATTATATCCTTGTAACTTCTTCAAATAGAATAGAGCAAGAGAAAACTTGGTGCAAGAGAAACAACTTAAGCCTAAGAGTTGTTTCTCTTGCACTAAGTAAATGTTAAGCACAAAAGCCATCTGTGTTGTAAGCCTATTGTGCATAGATTTTTTGTGTTCACGAATCACATAATATTTTGCAAGCATCCCGATTTGAAGTGGATATATGGCAAGGCTGTTCTCCTGCATTTGATGCTAAAAAATTCAAAGTGTTTGAATTGGTGAACAATGCATTTTGAAACAACAAAACAGAGTTATCATGCATTACTTGCAGCTCACATTCTGCTAACAATGAGAAGTTAAACAAGCTTCTTTACAAGAGTAATGTTTCCCAGGATTATACTCTGCCCAACATCAAGGCGATGCCTGTACCCAAGATAATCTTCAGAAAAGCATGAATCAGCTCAGGTGCTGATTTTTTTTACAAACAAAGACCCAAGTAAGTTGTGTCAGCAAAGAGAATATGCATGGTACATAAGTAGGTAACTTTTGAGAAATTATTGTCAGATTGTACCTTCTGAGAATGTAATCAGTTGAATAAGCAAGAAATAATTCTAAATTTTGAGTACCATGAAAGATCATGACTTGAACTGCAAGGTTGAAGGTTCTTTTACTGTTGGACTGGCTGGGTCGGTTTAAATCAAAATATATGACAATCTGCTCAACCTGACCATTATTGGCTGCTAAGATATTGTTCTTGATGAATGGATATCGATGACACAACACAATTAAAAAAAATGCATTTGCTATTACCTTACTTTAGAAAAAAATGTGTGTCACATAAACATTTGTATACCATTTTATCAATACCAAATGTTTGTATCAAACAAATTATTTCAGGTTATGAACATGTGTCAAGTCTAACCTGCCTAACTGTTTTTTTGAATTTGCGCATTTTTTTCAGAATTTATACAACTTGTTACAAGGTATTTTTCGTAGTTAAGCACTGAAAAATATGGAATCTAATGACTCTATGCTTGAAATATCCAGGAAGAAAGATCATTTCAAAGTTCTCAAATACATTGGGGTGTGTATACAATGTTTAATATTTTGTTAAATCAACTCTGACATGTTTGGTGATGTAATGTTGAGTGTATTTTCAAAGGAATTGTTTTTTTCACGTTTTTGTACAAAAATTTGCAGTTTGTTATTTTTGTTCACATAAGTGACCCTAATTTTAATACTTTGATGTCCGGGTTAATTCAAGCGGTTCACAAAAAACAGCTGGATCGCACGTGGCTTTGTGCGGGAATATCTCCGCTCCTGTACGGGTTACGGACCTGGTCGAAGTATCAAAAGATGTGGCAAGTCTTGTAGTTTGCAATCGAAAAAAATTTTTTTGGTTGGGGGTTGTGGGTTTTTTGTGTGACGTCATAAGTGGATGACTTTTTGTCCACCATGGCCAACTTCACCTGGCCGTGGGCGCCAACTGTTAGGTGGTAGTATTTCGCTAAAGTTTTTATTGGATTCTAGGCTACAATCCGAGTTTTTTGATACTTTGGATGACCTGCTGGGGTTTTGGGTTCAAAAGTTATGATCTAAGTCAATAAAATTTTTTTGACTAATTAATTAATTAGATAATTAAAACTTTTGAACCAGAAACGCTAGAAAGTCGATCAAAAGCTCAAAAGACTTGGACTTGAGCCTAGTTTCCAATGAAAACTTCAGCGAAATACTTTGGCCTAGCAGTTGGGCTTTAGGCCAGGCAACATGATCCAAAATGGCCCAAAAACTATTTCACATATGACGTCACTCAAAAAAAATCTGCAAGCCCCATCCAAAAAATTTTTTTCCGAGTGCAGTCGAGAAGACTGGCTGATTCGTTTAAGCCCTTGGACGAATATATCGTACCCCGGCTCTCAAAGTGTTAATAGCCATTTTTTGTTTGTCATAGTGGTGTGGCCACTTTTCTTTTTCCATGTTTAAAAATGGTGTATATACGTTTTCTTTCAAAGGTTAGTTTCAGGGATGATGTCTCGTACTATCTGTTTTGCAGATAACCTTCATCACTTTGTCTCTTTTGAACATTATCTTGAGCATTGTTGGTCTGGCAACTGCTTACTGCTGTTCAACTTATCTTCACATTGCATCAGGAATATGGTGCAGTTTGTTTGTGAGTTCATTAAAATATTATGTTGATTCTGGTTCTTTTGCATGCAGAAGAAAATATGTCAATACTGACTTATTTGCATTATCCTGTTCATTTCAAGTAAGGGTGTTTATTTTTTCTTAAGACCTGCATGAGCCACTTTTCTTGCATCACTTTGCACCACCATAACTCGCAAGCTGATGAGATAGAGCTGTTCAAACTTCTAAAGATGCTAGAAGTCTTGTAGTTAGAATTCAAAACAAAATGGCAAAGTTTTGGATTTTGTTTTTTTTGTGGATGACATCATAATGGGGTAGATTTATGCATTTTTGGCCGAGGTCGCAAGGCCCTGAATGCAATGCCAAGAAACAAATTTTTGACTCAAGTTTATAGTGGACACTAGGCTACAATTGAGTGATTAGAGCCTGACTTTCTAGGATTTCTGGTTCAAAAGTTATGGAAAAATAACCAAAATTTGGGAAAGAGAATCTCCGTGGGTTATTTTTATCCAAATTTAGTTTTTTTGACCATAGCGTTTGAACCAAAAACATTAGAAAGCCGATCAAAGGCTCAAAAGACTCGGATTTTAGCCTAGTTTCCACCAAAAACATTGGCGAAATATTTCCCTCCTGTGGTTGGGGCTCAGGGCCCAATAACCATGGCCAGAAAGGCTTAAACCTATCCTGTTTGTGATATCGCCCACAAAAAACCTGAAATCTAAAACTCCAGTTTTTTTTCAATGCAATATGGAAGACTTGCATCTTTTGAGAATTTCAACAGCTTCCTAGCACAATTGACTGGCAAGTTATGGAGTTGCAAAGTAGCGCAAATTAGTGGGTCGATGCGTAATTTTGAAGTTTGAGCAGGGGCGCATCCAGAGGGTCTGTTTGGGTGTCATGACAGGCCCGTTTGTACCCCAGGTAGACTACACAGCATTAAAGCCGGGGCAACAGCCTATATTTCCCTTCTAACGTTATATAATACTATTACAAAACGACAATCTTACGTCCCTGCCTTGTCTAAATGGCACCTGTGCAATGACATGAAACAGTTCGTGTTTTTGAACACTTTGAACAGATATTGCATCGAGCGCACGTGTTTCGGAATTTCCTCCTCCAATCGCGATCGTTTTGTTTTGCAGTTTCAGCCTAAATTTTATCTGCTGTTAACACCTAATGGGTTTACCACTAAATCAAATAAGTTTAGGCCTTCCTCAGCGTCCAGCCAAGCAATGCGGTTCATTTCCACTGAAGCTATATTTTTACGAGGAATTTCTCATAATGAAAGGTGTGGCAGCTAGCCTCAGAAATTGTTGTCTGCCTTATCTGAACAAAATATCAGTCAAGCATTGTATTTCAAAATTAGCTTTTTTAGAATTGAGCAATTGACGATGTTGTTTTCTGTGCAAAATGTCCCATATTGATTTCAAGTAAGTCATTTTACATTATGATGTAAAATCATCCGAGAAATTGCAACGCAATCGTTCTTCTCCACAGTGATTTCGCAATTATATCTATAACACTGCCATCTTTGATAGACAGCGCTCCTCAGACATAGTTGTGCAGGTGATTGTCAGCTTCGATTTTATAAGTGTACGTATGTATGGATAAACAGCTCTCATTGCTGTATGGCTGACATTTTCTGAATGTTTGACAAGCTAAGTATCTTTTCAGCACCATGCTCCTAAGAACAAACATCGATAGTGATGTAATAAATGTGCTGTGACCAAAAACAATGATAATTTGGAAATCTTTCCTTGTGTGATTTCACAATGAGGTCAATACCACTATCTATTTTAAATAGTTAGTTGCGCTAGGCTACTAGCCCACTAATCAAGTTTGGTTGACTGGATTTTTGGTAGAACTCGATCAATAAGGCTTTTTTGGGCCGATACCGATATTGTTATTTTTCATTGCTGATAACTGATGCCAATATTTTGCAACACTCAAACCACAGTTGGAAGACAATACTTCAGTGCCATAAAGAAGTGTATATCATAGAATTCTGCACAAACCTGGGTCACTAATATAGTAAAAAACCACAGCCTTGTTGGCAGACAGCCATCTGCTTACCGTGCAAAACCTGGGAGCGAATGCTATGTCATAGACCGGTTTATTGGGATGATTGTGGAATGGTCTGAATACTGCACACTACTTGATGCAGTCGGAGGGCTGCCCGCCGTAAGGAACAGTACAGAGAATTTGCGTTAATTAATCATAGACGAAGTAGCAACTTGGGTTTCTGTACACTCCGTGCAGAAAACTAGCGTACCGGCTTTTATGAGCAAATATTGCCGATATACTGTATATTGGCAGAATTTTGATGATATAATACTTTGGCAACATCGCAAAATTCATCGGTCAATTTCTAGTCTTAAGAGAAAGTGTAGCTTTATGCTAAAAAGTGATATCAAATGCTAACCTTTTGCGACAGACCACTTCTTTCTTCTTTTCCAGGCTACATGCGCCACTGAGTATGAATATATCATATACCTGTGTCGAAGTTGTTCAATGTAGCTGATAGCTAAGATTTATTTTTACAATTATTCATGAACTGTGCCACTTTCAAACTCCAAGGATCTTTTTGTTGCAAAATTTTCTGTGTTTTGTAAATGCTTGTAACTTTAAATGTTTGAATTCCAGATGTGTTCAGGCAAACATCTAGCCTGGAACATATTTATGCTTGTGTCTCTTAAAGGAAATATTGTCAGTGCAATTTATGTGTGTTTTTGGTGTAGCTGCTGCATATCTGTGCTTGGTGAACTAATTGAATTTTTCTTAACATGTTCGCTGCCAATGTACAAATATATTATACCTTCAAATCAGCCTAAAATCAAGCAGTTTTCATGTGTCTTAGCAACAGCATAACTCTTCCGCCGATTGTGCCGGAGAGCTGTTCAAACCCTCAAAAGACTCTGCAAGTCCTTGAGTCAACAATAAAAAAAATTTTGGGTTTCGTGCTTTTTGCCAGTGACGCCATAAGTGAGGAAGGTTTTCGGCATTTTGGCTCATGTTACCTGGCCTAGGGCACAACCATTAGACGGAAGTATTTCGCTCAAGTTTTCATTGGAAACTAGGTTAGAATCTGAGTTTTTTGAGCCTTTGATCGACTTTCTGGCATTTCTGGTTCAAAAGATATGATCTGAAAACAACAAATTAATTATAGTTAATTTTAGATACTTATCTTACTAGTGAATTACTTACTTATTTTGTTGTTTTTAAGTCATATCTTTGAACTCGAAACCCCAGCAGGTTATCCAAAGTCTCAAAAGACTAGATTTTAGCTTAGTTTCCGATAAAAACTTCAGCAAGAGACTACCATCTAGCAGTTTGGGCCTAGGGTCAGAAAAATTGGGCCAAAAAAGCCTAAAACTACTCCACTTATGACATCACTCACAAAAATTCTGAAACCCCAAACCAAAAAACTTTTTCAGCTGCAAACACTTGCCGAGTCTTTTGAGGGTTTCAACAGCTCTTTAGCGCAATTGGTGGAAGAGTTATACCATCACTAAGACGCATGAAAACTGCTTGATAATTCTTGTATTTGACAATATCTGGTGGTTTTGAGTACGAGGATATAATTTTTCAAAAGTGTGTCTTCATTTTCAGACAAAGATTTTATGTTACAATGTAGTGAAAAATGGCCAGTTGATGCCAACTTCTTAACACCTTAGGAGCTGGGACAGTTCATGTGAATGTGAACCACATTTCTACCGTCATTTACCAACTCCATAACTCGACAGCCGATTGTGCTAGCTGTTCAAACCCTTAAAGGATGCGGCGAGTCTTCTAGTTTGGATGAAAATGAAATTTGGAATGTTTGGGATTTCAGGATTTTGTGGGCGATGTCATAAGTGTTGTAGGTTTAGGGTTTTCAGCCAAGGTCATCAGGCCCTGGGCCCCAACTGCTGGAAGGAATTTTTAACACTTCGGCGTCCGGCCGCTTTTGGGGATTTTTGAAAAAAACACCGAAACGCACGTGGCTTTGCATGGGAATTTCTCTGCTCCTGTACGGGTTACGGACCTGATCGAAGCATCAAAAGACGTGGCAAATCTTCTAGTCTGCACTCAAAAAAAATTTTTTTGCTGGGGGGTGCGGTTTTTTTGTGAGTGACGTCATAAGTGGAGGACTTTTAGGCCACCTTGTCCCACTATGCCTGGCCCTGGGCGCCAACCGTTAGGTGGAAGTATTTCGCTGAAGTATTTACTGGAAACTAGGCTACAATTCAAGTCTTTTGATACTTTGGATGACCTGCTGGGGTTTCGGGTTCAAAAATTATAATCTAAGTTAGTAAAAATACTTGACTAATTAGCTAATTAATTAATTTGTTTATTTAAGATCATAACTTTTGAACCAGAAACGCTAGAAAGTCGATCAAAGGCTCAAAAGGCTCGGACTCGAGCCTAGTTTCCAATGAAAACTTCAGTGAAACACTTTGGCATAGCAGTTGGGCCCTAGGCCAGGCAACATGAGCTAAAATGACCCCAAAACTACTTCACTTATGACGCCACCCACAAAACATCTGCACCCCCCAACCAAAAAAATTTTTTTCGAGTGCAATCTGCTAGACTGGTTCATCCGTTTGAGCCCTTGAACAGCTCTCTAGTGCAATCGGCGGAGGAGCTAGGGCGTTGGTAAGGCAACCGAAAACTGCTGTTTTTTATGCTGAAATCGAAGTATGAAGATATCGTACACCGGCTCTCAAAGTGTTAAGAATTTCAAAAAATGAAGAGAGGTAATGGTATTATTTTTTTAAAATTCAGTATTGAAAAGGTATTAAAATAGTATGGAAAACGATTTTTAAAAGTGTGTGGAAACTATGATCTTGGTCATGGCTCTGTGTGTGAGCCACACAGTGGCTGCCATGCTGTACACGACAATTTTAGTCAACTGCGATGTGATGCGCAGTAATGTGGTGACTTTTTTCTGGTCTGGTCAACCGGTAGCAAAAGTGTTACAAATGGAAAAATAAGCCTGCCGATTATAAAGCTTTGGTTTCTCTGTGTCCAGAAGTTTGACAGCAGTCTCTTGCTTTGTGGCATAAGATACTTCTTCACTGGAGCGAAACCAAATGAATATAAAAGCTATTGAGTAAGATGATACCATAGATGGTTCTTTGTTTTATTTGTGAATATTCCAGAAGGTGGTGAGCCAATTTATGCATCGGTGGTTCTCAACCGCATGAGCCGCATGCATCCCCCAAGCACCCTTTGTGCGACCCTCAGCTGTCCTTAAATGAAACCTCAGTCTTTCAATAAATGCGTAACAGACTTTGTTGTGCTATGAAGCAAAATGTGTCAATTGACTTGTGTTAAAAAATTTTAGGGCGGCTTTCTAACAAATTCGTAGACCCGGATTTGGCTCCCTCTAGCAAAAAGGTTGAGAACCACTTTTCTGTACATGCTTGTTTATCTCTCGGACAAACTTGGCATCTTGTAATGGTGCATCTGTGACACAAGGAGCTGTCATCCAGTAAACAGTACAAAATATGGCCGGAATCATCTGATTCTCTCCAGGTTTCTTGACATAGCTTTGTCCCATTTGTTCTGTAAAATTGTTCATTTCAAGTGAGTTAATATTTCTGAACATCCTCCTGGGACAGATGTATTTTCCAATGTTTAATTGTTGCAGCTTCTGCTCTGATTTGTTCTTGAGTTTGTTGGCTTCTATGCTCTTGTTTAAGCCTTTCAACATTTCACCCCTAAGCATTGCTTGCAGATTTTAGGGATGACAATCCACAGTGTTATGTGCAATCAAATTCGTATCATCAAAATTTGCTGATTGATTCCATTTTGATCTCATTTGTGGATAATAGTTACTTACATATACAGGAATGTGCAAATTTGAATCATCACAAAAAGAAGAAAGCAGAGCCCAGTCAACTGATTTCTCAAAAGTTTACAGAAAAACATAGATTTGTTGATTGTCATACACCTGTCATGATGAATAGTTCCAGGCCTCTTCCAGTGGACACCTCAGGGAGGATCTTCTTCATGTGGAGTCATTGTCATTTCAGCCATTTTCATGTAGCTCGGTCTTGGGAATGAATGTTGTGGCTGAATCTTACACAAAAGAAACAGTGTTTCTTTTATTTTTGATAAAACCATGAGCCAGGATATTAATTGTTTTCAAACTTTCATGACCTACAAGCGAATTGGTATGGTTAGTTGAGCACATGCAAAGCTAGAAGTCTGGATTCGATTCCTGGTTGGTCATACTGAAGACATAAAAAACAGTACTTGCGGCTTGTCCACCTTTGTGTTTGACATTAGTTGCATGTGCAAGCAAATGATTGACAGACCTGGCGCTGCTCCTGACATACCATCAATGCAGAATTCACCACTACAGTAGCTGCATGGTTCATGGCGCAAGCAAGTGGAGATGGGCACCACAGAACACACATGATACTCTGAAAGGAATGCAAACAGTGAAGTGAGTACGAGAGAACAAGACTCAAACTTCAACGACTTGCATATTTTGTACTAAGGGGGATTTTCTTGTTGTGTCACTCCACCAAATACAAATTCCAGGTTGCTCCTAAAAACAGATGAAAGCACAAAAACAGTTGGCAAATTCCAGCACATGCATGTTGTTAGCAAGCTCAATACAGCGCTATCTTACTAAGCTGTTCCTTGAAAAGCTTAGCTGTTCTCCTATGGTTCTACTGATACTGACAGTGGTGTCAATCACTAGTGCAGCTGTATTTGCTGTCGGTTCCCATGCAGTGAACTGCTTAACGCCTTAGCTTCCGAGCAGTTTGAGGCTAAAATCCAGCAGTATGCACAGGAATATCTCCACCTCCGATTGTGCTAGAGAGCTGTTCAAACCCTCAAAAGACTAGGCAAGTCTTCGCATCTCCAATGTTTTTTTTGTGAGTGACATCATAAGTGGGAGACTTTTAGGCTACTTTGGCCCACTTCATCTGGCCCTGGGCTCAAACTGCTAGATGGTAGTATTTCACTCAAGTTTTTATTCGAAACTAGACTAAAATCCAAGTCTTACGATACTTTGGATGACTTGTATCCAATGAAAACTTTAGCAAAATACTTCGGTCTAGTGATAAGGCCCTAGATGAGACAACATGAGCCAAAATGGCCAAAAAACTACCTCACTTATGACGTCACTCACAAAAAGCCGGAAACTCAAAACCAAAAATTTGTTTTCATTGCAGACTTGCTGAGTCTTTTAAAGGTTTGAACAGCTCTTTAGCACAATCCGCTGATGTGCTATGCGGTTGTCAAGTCAACCAAAATATGCCAGATTTTAGGCCGTTTTCCAAGCACGCTGTATTCATATGTCGGCAGCCAAAGTGTGAATTGATACCTTCATGTGGGACGCTTCTTAAGAGTCATTTAACTTCAACACACCTAGGCTTAGACACTAACACTGCTGAAGCCTCATGTGGTTGTGAACCCAACGTATATTTCAGTAGTTTGGCATTCCCAGTGAACAGCACAATGCTTGGTGATTGCTCTCTAAATTTGTTCATATATATTATATAGGTTTGGCTAAGGTTGTGCTTTGAAATTACAGGTTTCAGGCTTTGGCCTGCCGCCAATTACCATCACCAAAATCACATTTAAAAAATACAGTTATGTTGTTTCTGATGGTTGATGTAAATATTTAGAATGCTGATATAATCATCAGCGCTTCTTGTGCACTCTGGAATTAGGTGCATAGCCAGCATCATTATGGTCGATAAAATGATTTACTGTCTTCTTGTGTTTTCTCTATTGCCAATATTTTTGTGTTTTTCGGTGAAATGTCTTGTCTGGCCTGAAGTATGGACTAGTCTTGTGCTCAAGTTTTGATCTTCATAAAACATCACATCTTTCTTTTGTCAGCAGTGTGTTTAATTGAGTTTCAGAGATTGGGCCAGGGACTCATATACCAAACAGTAATCCAACTCCTTTTTTTAATATGTTTTCTGTCCAGATCACTTTCCCACCCTTTTTTCTTGAAAGCTTCCTGTGAGCATCAAGTAAATTCATAAATCAGAACATTGCCTTCCACTTGCCCATTGCCTTGGTATGAGCTATTTGCCAAAATGGTAAAACAAACAGTATTACATGCTGAAGCCTGTTCATCATATTGCAAATGCAGAAGGCATGAAAAGGTGTGTCTGTTGGTAGTGAATTGCAAACCAATAAATTGATACTGAAGAATGTCCAAAAAGAAAGATTACATTCGTTTTTTCAGGTTCTACAGTTGAAGTGGAGCTCCTGCCACTGCAAAGGACTTAGTTAATCATATTCACTAAATGAAATAAAACCCACCAGGACCAGTGCCATTTGTTGCAAGTTCACTTGGTCAGACACTATGTGTGGGTACACATGTCATCATGCACATTACAGCAGAACCTACAATTTAAAAATAGATAATTTTTGACAAAATCTGGCATGAAATGGTAAATGCTAATGAGTTAGGGTTTCCCATCACCTTAGATCAAAATTTCTGTCAGTTTTGGATTCCTCACACAAAAGAATGGGAATCAGAACAAAACGCTCAATTATCATCAAATTTGAACTATGTCTACTACGGTAGTGGCTACTGGGTGGGACTAAGATTTGGAGATACTTTAAAAAGTTTGCTATTTTATCAGATAAAATGATAAATTGGCAAGTAAAGTGTTTTTGTGCCAAAAAATCCCATCGTTTAGTTACTTTTTGCCATGTGGTTCTATCTAAATAAGAGCTCATGATGCCTACCTTGTAGGCGAAATCTGTAAGATCTTAGTGTCTGATTCTGTGCTGAGAAAGGATTTCTTCACATAGACAATGTTTTTGCCATGTGTTATGAAATTTTGATAATAATCAATGGTCAACCCTTGTGTAATTGTTGTAAAAAGTGCATTTAGAAACAGAATTGATATAAACTCATTTGCCAGGTTATTGTCAGTGGGACAATGCTGATCCTTCTAAAACAATTCAACTCTACTTGTATGGTGAGTTGTGCTTTTTATGGTTTTGTACTTGGTGTGGTTGCTTCGTGTCAGTAACTACTAACTTCAAAATTGTAAAGGCGCCAATTATAAGCTACTAGTGGAAAGTGCAAATTTTTTAGTATTGTTGGTTGCACACAATAATTGTTCCTAAATGCATAGTTGTTCAAAATATTTATGTACTAAAAATGTAACATGGTAGGTATGTGATATTAAAGTAGTTTAAATTTGTTGTTATAAGCATAGCACAGTTGTGAAATAATTGTTTGCATGTGGTTTAAAAATAGGCAACCGATGGGCACATACTTGCGTGGCGCATGTTATACTGTCCTTCATTCTGAACACTTGCAACTTAGCTTAGGTTCCCTGATGGTTGCGTTTTTGTATTGGACTGGATCTTACATAAACAAGAGCTGATGATGCCTACCTAGTACATGAAATTTTCTCTGTAAAACCTTAGTGCCTGATTCTTTACTGGGAAAGCATTCCTTTTGATAGACAGTGAACTGTTTAATTGATAATAGGGACAAGCTGATTACATTGGCAGCAATCAGCATGTGCCTCAAGTCTACAAAATCAGATAGAAACACATTGTTTTGTTACCTCTATCTTGAACTGACATTAGAAGCATCAACATGTTGCTTGACAAGTCAACTACTATATGTAAATGAGATGTTCTTGTTTTTGTAGGCTGCCTGGACAACCATATCAGTCACTGCCTCTGAATTCTTACTGTTGTCTATGGTAGGATTGGAAACTGCTGCTGTTATTGAAAAAATTTCATATGGAATTTATTGGGACAATGGGGTAAATATCTGTTTGGTGTTAGCATTTTCATTTAAATTAAAAGAAAACAGGAAATCAGTATTCATCTTAAAACTGTTCTGAAGTGCATGTTGTGGCGTGGAAGCTGAAAGACTTTAATGACTTTGAAAAAAGTTATTTTTCAAGTGTTTGATTCATCTTCAGAATATTCCTTTCTGTTGATGGTGCAAGTTTGCCAAACCTGCTTTCAATCAGCTGCATACCTTGCTGGGGAGAACTTCAAAATACATGATGTTTATCAATGAGTGACTGAAATTAAATTTTAGAAAATTTGAAATCATACCCAGTTGGTGGTTTGAATGATACAAACTTGACCAACTTGTGTGGTTAAAGTTGTGTCAACTTCTTAGAACGTATTGATTAAAATATGTACAGAGACAGCATTGTTGGTTGATCATGTTACGTCAGGGGTGGATCAGGGGGGGGGGGGCGATTGCCCTCCCCCTAAAACCTATGAAAGTAACTTTATTCACCATGATTTTGTACAATTAGAACAGTAGTGGACTTACTGTAGTGAACCTGTAATGAGACTTGACTACCAAATATTACTGAAATCGCCCCCCCCCACCTTATTGGCTGGATCTGCCCCTGTGTTACGTTTCAATTTTTTCCTTCAAACAAGAATGTGACATCAAACATGCGAAATGTCTTAGAGAACACATTTCGACAGTGAAAAGAGCGCTTTGAAGCCTTTTTTGTGGATTTACTCCTGTAGTTCTCCTGTAGAATTGAACTTACTGGCGATTAACATTGTCATGCATCGTGAAGATAAACTAAACTTTTTTGATAAGCACCAGGCTCTTCTGTGAGGCCACAAATTACAGTGGCTGTACAGGGTGCTCCGAAAAAATTTTTTTGATTTCGCATCCATACATCTGAGCAACTACGAGTGTAAGTGTATGCAATTGCTGAACAGGCTTTTCGTTTAGTGGAACAAGTTACATCCATATTGAGGGTTAAAACACATGTCCATTTTAAACAATTTCACACGTTTCCAATATTTCAGAGAATTTCGGGAATTCCTGAACTTTCTCGTCGTCTCATCCGAGGCTGGTGCATCCTCTTGTTTCATGATACCAGACTTTAGTGACAAAATAGCACAGCACTCAATCCCTGGAAGATTTTTGTAAAACTTGCCCATTTCAAATTAAGACCAGTACGCGGGGGCTTCCCCGTCAGTAAAACTTTTTGTGTCTTCCTCTGCAACAATCATTAACAAAACTTAAGGCAGATGTCGACTCTCTGGACAGAACACTACTTCTGTCAAGGTTACAACCAAATGTGTTCCATCGTGTCTGGGGCATTCCCCGATGCGTGATCGGTCTGAGATGCTGTCAAATGTTTAGTCGGGTCACTTTGAAACCCAAACTTTGTTCCCGTAGCCGATACAGGAGAGTGTGATTTGGGGCAGTTACCCCCTGTCCCACAATGCTTCGCGACACTTCTCAGGTAAATGCACCTTTTTCTTGATGTTGGCCTTAAAACCGCCGCTATCCAACCTAAGCACTTGACTCCAAACTTCGTATGCAACAGCACTGGAAAGCAACGGCTTGGTGTTATGCAACAAGTTCTTGCCCAAACTAAGTGAAACTGAAGTAGAGCGCCTGCTTCCAATCCTGTTAGGAGCAGACACTGGGTTTTCATTACAGTTGCCTTTGCGTGCTGAGGTTCTTAGTTACCAGGTCTAGTGATGACAATGACGATCTTTTCGGTGAGACTGAAAACTTACCTCCAGGCTTAGCTGCTGGACCTTCAAGGAATCAACTTCCCGCGAACTGCTTTCATAACTCGATGATGCTGACTGCGCATGCGCATCTCCACATTTCAACTGCAAGTCTCCACGAGTGCGACGCAACCGATTCTGCTCGCGAAGTGTTTCTCTGGGAAATCGATTTCGCGTTTGTGACGCATCATCAGTCGCGTTTGTGACGCATCATCAGTCCAGTGAATTGCAAGCAAACGAGTAAAAGGATGGAAAGACTTAAGCAAGACTATGTGAAGTTGCGCAATTTCCTGGACTGAAAATGCGTAAATGACGTGAATCGATTTCCTAGTCTACTGATACGCTTCGCAGCAAGACTCAGTTGCCTCGCTTCTGTGGTGTCTTCATGCTGAATTCTTTTCAACAGTTTGAGCATTAACAAAATTTTCACTTCAGTTTTAAGGAAATAATTTTCGTGCTAAGTTGAAGTAACTATCAGTTTTTATCGGAAGATGCCGCCTGTTATAGTCTCAACCAGCATTACCTCCTGCCCAGGTGTTGCAAATCGTTCTGCACGGGATCATCTGCGCCACTGGATTGTCTCAACTGACTCTTTGCACATACGTGCTGGTCGTATTTGCCAGAACCTGCTGTTCAAGCACAAGCAACCTGTCTTGTGCTGACGGCTTCACAAGCTGTTGCTGCAAGCAGGAGCTCATGGGGTCGGTGGTACGTGGTTGAAATTTTTGTAACGTTTGTAGATTTCTAGATCTTAGTTTTTCAAACATTCTCGTAACGTAGTTTTTGTTACACAACAATGACTTCGCGTCGCAGTTTTCCTGAAATTTGAAAATCCTTGTATGGAAAGTAGCGAAGTTTTGGTTTTGATGAGAGCGAATGGGATGGCGCCATCTTTTACAGACGGCAACCATTTGGAGTTTTTAGACATGGCCATTTCGGTGCATTAGGAGCTAATTTTGTGATTTTGCCGAAACCATTAAAGGATATTGTTTACAAGGTGTTGGAGGTGATAACTTCATCTCTTTCAAATGTGAATGCCCACCAGGTGTCGCGTTTTTACGCTGTTCGAAAAAAAAGCAAATATAAAGAATTCCTTCTGAAGCATCGGCATCGTCCAGTGACGGGCGAACTTCCCGGAGTGTTGCGCTGTAACGTAGTAATGCAATGTATGGTAAACAAGTTCAGTAAAACAAGAAAATCACTGACGTTATTGTAGTATGCACCAGGACCCCGGAGGGCCGCTGTTTGTCTCCCCTAGCATGACCATCGCTCCCCTTGGTATGATCCTCTCTCCTCCTGGCGTGATCACGTCTCCCCCTTGGCATGATCATGTCTCCCCTGGTATGGTCGACTAATTCGTGGCCAGCTAGAAAGTATCGCAATCACCAGGTGGCGCGATGTTGAACGCGCGACACACCACGAACGGGAAGTGCACAAAGAATGACATGTACATGTATATGGCGCGAAAAAAACAATGATAGAGTGGTCTCGTCGGGTGATTTCTGTTGTGTAACATAGAAATTTGCATATTTAGCATAAAAAAGCACTATATCAGAACCGACTAAGAAAAATTGGACAGATTTATCTAAATCAAATTACTGCTCTTAACACAAATCTGTATCATAACACAAATCTGTTGCCATGTTCAATGAAGCATCAGGCAATTACCCCCTTTACACTGCACTGTTACCGGATTCGCGTTGGATTGGGAATCCCATAAATCACTCAAGCACGACCGTCAGTATCTCACCGAGCTGCTTGAGCACCCCTTATGTCAACCATAACCGATTCAGCGAATCCAACTAGCAGAGGTAGGTTGGGAATCCGATGATAAGGGATTCGAGCGGAAAAGAGGATGGGTGGTTTGTATTAAGTCTTGTGCAACCTTTTCTGTATTTATTTGATGCTAAAACTGCTACCGTGGCCTATTCAAGGTAATCTGTAGCAAAAATGACGGATTAATTTATTTAATACTTCTGCCTGTAGGCTAACTACACCTAGTTGGGGAACAATCAGCAAAATTAAATCGGTTGAGCAAACTGGAAGATTATTCGGTAGGTTACAAGACATCAGATATTGGGCTGAAGGACTATTACCCCAATACTGATTAATAGGTTTTCATTACACTTTGGTATGGTATAGTAGAGTGATTCGACCTCTGCAAAATATGTAGCCTAATATTGGAAGTGGATGACTTCAGTATAGGCTACACTTTGAACTTTGTATCCCAGTTATGTGGCTATAATTTCCTCAGTTCATAATGGAACACATGGAGTAGCATAAAATGTGGCATAAAAGTTTGTGGAATAGGTTACAGTTGCAATTTAGTGAATTGCAGTAGCCTTCTTACTGTTCATAGATTACAACTTGAAAAGTGCTGTGAATCCTCATATTTGACACTCTGTTGTATTGTACTGCAGAGAACAGACTAGCTAATGATCGTGACTGAAATCAACAAAGTGGCTTTGCAATGTAAAAAACTCCCATTTCCTGCCCTGTAGAAGCTGTTCAAATTCTGCTAAAGTCACTTGAAGAGCGCAGTCACGATGCGACGCGGTTTTCATGACCTCATCGCCCAGCAGTTCTCTACGATTTTCTCTGCTGGCTTTTATTTTCCGGACAACACTAAATGAAATCACATCTCGGCGATTCCAACAACACCTACAAAAAGCACCTTTGTGTAGTTGAATCAGCTTTCACCCTTTCATTTTCACCTATTCCCCAGCTTTCACAATACCATAGGCCAAGCGCATGCAGCAATTCTTTGAGTCCTTGCAGTGTAAAAACGCCCCAATATCGAGTTCGCAAGTTACGTTCACGAAGCCAAGTGCGACGAATCGCTCACGCGTCAATCCGATAACAAGTGCAGTGTAAAGTGGGTAACTGGTCTATAGAGGCAGAGCCTAAGAACCAACTCCATGATTTAACTAAATCCAAAGATTTCCCACAAAGTTGTGAGATCAGTTTAACCCTCAGGCAAGCTACAGTACCTTGTCAACCTTGTTTAGAATAAAATCAGAGTTTTTGCAGAGGTAGTTAAATCTTCGCACTGCCTTCCTTCCACATTTGGTGTTTTACCACACGCTGGGAGATTCGAAAGAGTTTTCGTCCACGCTTACTTCAACGTTCAAAACTTTCGTAGATTACTCCCTAGAAATCTCCCAAAATCCTAAAATCGGTTCTTTGGCTGCGTCTCTACAGACCAACGTTTTGCAAACGTTTGCTTCATGGTTTCTAAACAGCAAGTGTAATGGCGTAGAATTGACCGCTATTCGTCCGCTGGCTGCAGTTCCATCTGTGAATGAATTCCTGAAAACTGTTTCACTTCATTTATTTTCCAGAACGGGCAGCAGCCAATGATCATATACGGACTTGCTGAGCAAGCTCCTGCGCAATCTGACGAATCACAAGCTTGAGCCGCTTGCACATTTTCGCTTCAGATGTCGCTTTTGCACAAAGATATTGCTTCTCTCGTGTTAGTATTTCTATAATTGAGTGGTTTGTGGTTCTGTGTCGTTTCACATTCCAAAGCGCGAAGTTGAGAACGCCACGCAGCTTTGCATTTGAATGCAGCGCATGGCAGAGTAACAAAATTGTGTGTTGGCAAAAAGTTGTTAGCTCTGCTCAACCATTCGCATAAAAGTGTGCTAACCACTAATATCCCAGATCACTAAAGTCGCGTAAACAACGACTCGCCGAGCTGATTGCTTTGTGACTAATGATTGCTTTTCTTGTGGCGACATAATGGTTTTTCTTGGAACTTGTTTGCGATTTAAGATCACAGTTTGTGATGAAATAATGCTCGTTACGTTGTTCGCTCATAATAGGTGTATGTTGATCGCTGGCACTGACCGAGTTCACCCATTTCTTTTCCACCCACACCGTTTTGTGACGCAAACATGTCTTTTCATCGTGTTTTCATAATTGTTTAAATGCGATTTTGTTACGTCACAACGCTTTTATATTGGTAGTTGTCCTCAGAAACGATTGTCGTGTAGTTGCGCAACACAGTGAAGTACCGCTGAGGTCAGTGGTTGCTTGGCGCGGATGAATTTCAACCGGCCCGCAACCTACGTCACGTCTTCTCCGCGAAACGGTGCCTCGCCAAGATTCAAAGCCACACTCTGAACCCCAATGCCCCTAAGTAGCGGGGTTCCTCCGTGGACGAGGTCCAACTACCAGAGATACGGTTTAGCACCTACATAGTCTGCGTTCAGGGTTCTGCAACCTACGCTTGCCACGCTTTTCTAATGGCACGCAGAAGCACCAAGTTTTACATATCCTAATGGTTTTATTCTGATTCACACACAATATTAACCGTGACTTGTATGAAAATACGTGTGTTGTAGCTGCACAGTGTGCATACTCTTGCTACAGCAACTGTAACGCTGCAGATACGAAAAGGATTGTTTTATGAAATTTTTGAAATTGTAAAAATATGTGTGTGCACTCTGTTTATACCTTTTTTCATTTTTACGTTTGGTGCGCAGTATTGTTTTGAATTCTTCATCTCCGCCTATGACGGTCACCAGACTTCTTGTTTGCGTTTCCAGCTGCATTGTGAATAAACCGATATTGCATATTAGCACATAAGTACGTCAACGGGAGAAGGGCCGGCCTTAGCAAGTGCGGAGCCCGACTGGAAGCACTTTTGCGGGACTCACTCAGTGGCATATGCAGAAATTTATGATAGGGCATCAAGTCATGATGATCGGAATCGTTGATGTGATAGAGCGAGGTCTGGGGTATGACCCCCAGTTTGACCTCTCCGGGAGAGACTTCAACGGAAAACGCCGTCACACGAACAACTTCATGAGTTAGTACACTGCGTATCCAAAGCTAAACCGTTTGCAGTAGCAGCAACAGGTTCAATTTTTGATGCCGACCATATCAGCCATGGACAGTCTACCACTTCGACATTTTGCAGTGGAGGTTAGAAAATCGTGTGTTATCACTCTCGTTTCTGGCGAAAACGTCTGTTGTGATTGTAGTTTCTTTTAGCTAAACAGTCGCTAACATTACGACTCCTGATGTTAGGGACTAGAATTGTTTGTTAATGCGATGGTTCTGACAAAACTTGAATTTTCATTCTCACAAGCCTCATCAGATGCACCAGCTTCCTTCTGTCAGACTCAACAATTTCGAAATGACTCATCTCACTTCTCGTACGTAAACTTCCACTGTGACTGTCTTGCATAACATCATCAGGCTGGCTGCCTGCGTTGTCGCCGATGGCTCTTCTGGAGTTTTTGCACATTTTCTGAGGTGCTTCTACTAAAATGCTTGTCCGATGCACCTTTCTCTTTTTCTGTTTTGGCCTTTTTTGCCTAGATTTAACCCTCTTGTCACTAACACTTAAAATTTTCGACGTATTTTTCTTGTGGCCTTTGACTGATAGTATTTCTTTTAACTACAGAAAAAATATATAAAATCAAAAACAAAACACCAGTACAACACCTGACTATCACTTGAGTATATATGTCACACTTGGATAATGGTTATGGCAGGAGGCTCAAACAGGGGATTTGTGCGGCCCGCGATGCTTACTAGGAAATTTCAAATAATAAACATTTATGTCATTTGGTTTATTCACTGGTGTTCGTTACTCACGACAACGTTCTCAGGAAGTAAGATGTAAAAGCTGTTTCTAGTAAGCTTCAGGTACCGCCATTGTTGCGACAGCGTCATTATGCCGTCCTTGGGTTATTTTATTTGCCCTCATTTGGCCCTCGGAGCAATTTGAGTTTGGGACCCCTGGGTTACAGTGAAACCCGCTTCGAGCACAAACCCTTATCAGAGCAGGGTTTGCATATCCAGGAATAGTTGAAAATCTGTTTTCTCTTCAAACATGAAATATAAAAAGTAATTGCAGATTTTCCAAGAACTATGAACCCACTTTTAAGAAAAATTTAAAAGCAGGCAAGTATTGTAGTAGCCTCTAAAACTTCCACAAAAATCATCCCACCCATATGCACATTTTCAGACTTTTTGCAATTTCTGATTTGTTAGGCTATTGCCGCAAGGCTAGAGTTTTTTACTGTTGTTAGGCTATATTTGAGAACTACGATGCCATAATGCTTGTTTCGGTAGTGCTTCACGATGAAACTGTCGCACCACAAGAACTTTATAAGACTTACTTCCCGTAAATCTGTCGCTTATCTTTAGCCAAAGGAGGTGGTTCCAACACTTCCGTTACTTTACAAATGACTTACCTGCTAACAGTGATAGCGTGACTCGAGTCAATGACTCGACTCGAGTCACGATATTTAGTGACTCGGACTCGACTCGAGTCACGTTGAGAAAAATGGTGACTCTAATCGAGTCACGTTTTTTCACAGAATGACACGAGTCACAGTCAATGACTCGAGTCAGAGTCATTTTCATAAAATCTCATGAGTTCCTGATGGACAAACGCAGTTCGTACGCAAACAAAGAAATGAGCACTTTTTGCTTCAGTGATGATCAAGATTGGCGCAAATTTTCTCTTTTGCCTGTCTGGTCGTGCTATGCTGCATTTCATGGATGAAGTGCCCCAATTTGCATAGAGGGATACCTGAGACCTTTCTTTCACTGAGGGGTCAGCAGGGCACAATTTGATACCTTATCGTGGTTTAATGTAGTATTTGTATATCGTGATCGTGGCAGTGGGTCTATACTGTAACCTTGGGGCTTTTTCAGATTCCAGTAAAGTGATTCAAGTTTTCCAGATTCAAATCCAAACCAAAAACTATATTGCAAAATATAACGCAAATGCGAAAACCGAATCTTGCTTTAATCCAAATTCCTGCCACTGTTATTAGCCCAAGCCCATGAGGCGACTGGCGACGTAATTACGCCACAGATAACGTAGAATTCGTAGCAGCAATAGAAGAGCGAACCTGGTCAAATGTGTAATCTCAGTTGCTAGTATGCTGAGGATTGTCGGTTCTACTCTTTTTTTGGTTGTCTCAGGTCGACACAGCATTGCGCCTGCAACAAATGGCTCCCAACGTGTCGATCCAGTGTTGAACCAAAAATTGCGAAGAAGTCCAAAAGAAAACCATCAATTCCAATCTAAATCTGTTTAAGCAAAAATGATAACATCCAAATCCATCAATATATTGAAATGTCGCAAGATTTAAATCCAAGTACATGTTCATCTCTGGTGATTTTCATGTATTGGGCATGAGAAAACTACACTTTCAATGCAACACCAACCGAGAGGTTGCAACAACATCCCCTCGTTTTTGCAATGAAGCGCACCCGTTGCACGTTCTTTTTGTGAAGGTTGTACCTGGCACGCGACGAAAGTCTGTCGCTTACAGTACAAAAGTGCTCGGCCTTTTTAAAAACATCACACAATGGAAGCAAGCGAATGAAAACGTTGGATTGAGATATGCGCCTACTGATTATGCTTAACCTAGACTTGACCAAGGGCGGATCCAGCCAGAAAGGGAGGCGGGGCGATTTCTGTAATAATTAGCAGACAAGTCTCATGACAACTTCGCTACTGTAAGAGAGATGAAGTGTTCTTCCCAACCCTAATGTGACAACACAACGGATGGCAAAATGGCCTTATGTCGCGAATGCTATTTTCCGAATTGTACAAAATCATGGTGAATAAAATTGCTTTCTTAAGTTTTTTTGGAGAAAACACCCCCGAGATCCGTCCCTGATCTAGGCATCGAATGTCCCGATGGAATAGGTAGCTTGATGTGAGCGAACACCTACGTTCTTGAGATGTAATGTAAAATTCAATGTGCATTGTTGGAGGCAGCTTGCGATTTCAATTTCAGCTTTGGCGCAAGTAAAACGCTCTTCAAGAAGCCCCTGACCTTCAAACTATTTTGTGTTGTAAAAAAACGTTCCACTAGCGCAAGTGGATTCGTTGTTCAAACTGCAAAAACGCAGCGAATCGGTTGCTGGATTGTGCAAAAAGCCATAACTTGTTCTCAGTGCAATAGAAACCTTCTAAAGTCTAAGTGATTAACTTACGTTTGCGGGAATTTCGTAATGACAACCCAAAACTCGTTACATGAAGTTCAATTGTGAACAGAAAGCAGTTGTAGTGGTGAAGCATCAACAAGTGTTGCCAACCTTGCGGTTTTCCCACGAATTTGGAATTGTTTTTTGTGGAGTTGCGGTTTTTTTGAAGACTTGCGGGGTCCTTGGTTTTAGGCTTGTTTTTTTGCAGAATTCTGTTTTGTGAAACTTTTTTCAAAATTTACAGCACTTTTGCTGTTTCAATGTACTGCAAAAGGCAATTTGGACGTATTTTTGTGTGAATTTGCTCATTTTGAGCTTGTTTTTCCGATTTCGCCTCCCTGCGTTTGTTTTACTTGCTGCTGTTTTCATTGTTTTTTCAATTTTCCTACCAAACGCATTTTTGACATTTTCTTTCGGTTAAATTACCTAATTTGGGCTTGTTTGTCAGATTTTCTTGCTTGATTTTGCAAAATAACCTGGCACCACTGAGGATTGCCAATGAAACGCGAAACGTGCTAAACGCAAAGGTATCTCAGAGGCTCAGGTTATCCTGCTTACATGTGCGGCTTACAGGGCGGCTAACAATCGGCTAGCAATCGAATCAGTAGCTGTCAGCAGTGCATTCAATCGTTCACCAGATTCACAAGCAGCATTTGGATGTTATTTAAGCAGGCAGCATATCACTGTGTTACACACCAGGGGCCGTTGTGTGGGAAAGGCTTGGAAATTGCACATGTAATTGGGACGATAACGCGAGCAGTTAACGTCATTAGAGTCAGATATCACAGTCAATTCAAGATGTTTTTGGAGGAGTTAAATGCAGAACGTGGAGACTTGTCCTATCACAGAGAAGTGCGCTGGCTCAAGCAGGGAAAGGTGCTAAAAAGATTTTGAGCTGCGTGAGGAGATCTGTCAGTTAATTGAAAACAAAGGGAAAGACACTACAGAAATTCGAGATAAAACGTTCCTGTGTGAAGTGGCGTTTCTGTGCGACAACTCTTGCCACCTTCATTTACTGATCCTGCAGCTGAGTCGGAGACGCATCATCTCTGACGTGTGCGGTACAGTGAGGGTCGTTGAAAACTAAGCTGAGCCTGTGGGAGACGCAGATGGGGCAAAGAAACTTGAACCACTTTCCTACTGCAAGAGCATGACAGCAGGTCTCTCTCACCGTGTTTCCCCGTGCAGAGTTTGCAGAAAAACGCGGCATTACTTGGATCCGACTGGAACGCAAGCTTTCCGGTTTTGAAGCGCAAAAAAGAGGCACCAGCTGCTCAGTTACCCATTTGCACTTGTTGTGGAAAGCGCAGCCTCACGCATACAAATGGAACTGACCGAGCTCCACTGTATTGCCCACCGAAGGCAAAATACGATTCCGTTGGCGCTGGTCAGTTTGCACGCTTCATTCCCGATACAATACCCCAGCCAGGCGCGGATTTAACATTACACTAACGAGGGGCCCCAAAATTTTGGGAGTAAGGCGAATTTCCAGCATTGTTGTAATTATATTTGTATTTTTGTTTTCTTCAACGCACGTTTTTTTACTATGCCGCTAACAACAGATATCTTTACAACAGGGTCTCCAAACTTTTTTTGTCTGAGAACTACATAAGCAATTACATGATAGTGCGTGGGCCGGACATCTTACGTATTGGGATTGTTTCGCGATATGTTACATTCTACCAAATCAAAAAGTTTTTCGTCAATTAATTTTTCATTACTGACAAAAGTATTCGCGGCCGGCTTTGGCCCGCGGGCCGGAGTTAGGAGACTCCGCTACAGAAGAGTGAGCGCGAAGGATTGAAGTGAATGACGATGACCATTATCTTTTTATGGCGTTGAGAATTGGTTATTGTTACATATAATGTGTGGAACAAAACGCCTGAATCCATTTGTGTTTATTTTCTCTTTGAAATTTGCAGCAAATAAAATATAAGTTATCCATAAGCACCATAACATACTTCCATGCTCATTAATTTTAATATAAAGAATATCAAAACATTCCATTAATAACGATATCATAATTTGTAGGCCTAGATAGTGTTGCCTGAACAAATGGTATATCTTACAAACAATTCAAACAACATATTGCAACTGCAACGAAAATTTCTTTTGAAATGAAACACATTTATTTTGGATCGTACAATAAATTATTTAATGCAAGTCATGTATCACTTGTGTTAGAAAAACACAATTCTATCGAAACATCAATATACTCACATTTTCCGTTGAAATTACACAAATGATCCTTTCCCCATCAAATCTAGATCACACAATCTGCCCTGATTTACTCTTAATCATTGAGGCTCGTAGGTATGAAAGGACCAGTTTCAGTTTGCCTATAGTGCAGCCAAGAACTACGTTCGGGATGGTCCTGTAAATGACGCCGTCAGTCAGTGACATCGTTTTGAGACCGACAGGTCCTTTCCTTTATTTTCTCACATTTGAAAATTTATATAAAGCACCAGTAAAATTCGTAGCAGGCTTGTTTCGGGGAGGGGGGGGCATGCTGCAACGTTTTGCCATTCTGTATGTTGAACATGCTTTAGCTAGAAAGATAAGTACGACAAAAAAGTATCAGCGATTTTGCAGACAAAAAGTACCGTCGATCGCTGACTATGTAACAGGCTGTTAGGTGTCGTAAGAAGTGCAGGTGCTTTACTCAGAGCAAGCTCTTGACACGTGCAAACCGTGCAATTGCACAGGGAGCTCAATAAATATGTAATAGGAGCAGGTGCGGATTCAAGGTTGAGAGATTGGGGCGATCGCCCCCCCCCCGTAAAACCTACGAAAGTAACTTCATTCAACATGATTTTGTACTAATCGAAAAACTGCTTTCGCGATATAAGGCTATATTTCTGTCCATTGTTTTGTCACAGCAATGTTGTGAAATATATTTCATCTCTCTTACAATAGTGAACCCGTTACGAGACTTAACTACCAAATCTTACTGAATTCGCCCCCATAACCTTACACGCTGGACCTGCCCCTGAATATGAGTATTGTTAGAAAACTTCACCGCTGGCTTTTTCGTTGGTTTCATTATGGACTGTTTTTGTTCCTGATATCGAGGGTATTCAGAATAAAGCAATATGATTGCGAATTGGAACAACTTGTTCAGTGAATGTAACGAACACGTGTGGTGCTAATTTGTATGACATCATTCGTCGCAATCCTTCCAGATGCGCCTCCAATTTAAAATAGCCTACGACCCCGAAAATGAAAATTCGCCTCTGGCCCCAGCTGCGCATTCAAGCTTCTCAGACGCTCTCAATGTTTGGCAGCACATGACTGTGCCAACAACTGTTCTCTTTGATGAATCTAAACAGAACACCACGCAGGAGTCGTATTGCTGATGAACACCTTCGCACAATCTTGTGGGTTTCCTCAGCTCAGATCCTGACACAAAACATGGATAAACGTGTACACAAGATGAAAAACTAAGTACAAGGCTCCCATTCGGTAAATTCTAATAAAGCCAGATTGTACATGAAAAAATACAATCTCCTACGAAAATGCACAGAAATGTTAAATTGCAAAAAATATATCAATTCAAATGCGCGAGGTGAAATGATCATTAAAATAGTGATTTAGTTGTAGTTCCTCTTCCAAATTTTCGTCTGCAGTGTCAACATCAATATTTGGATCACTTGTCCGTTGTTCAAGACGGTTTATATAACGCTGGTGACCTACTCCATGAATGACATCTCTCACTAAACCAGACTTAAGTGTCCATGTATAGCCGTTTTGCTGGCTTCTTGACAATGCTTGTTTTGCCAGCAACCTTCCTTAGCAGATCCTGTTTTAGCGAGATTGTTTTTGTTTCAACATTGTCAACACGTAAAAATATTCCTTCTACTGATGCAGAAGAGTGTGACAAAACCATAAATCTGGTCATCAAATCAGAAAATATTCGAAACACCGAGTCATCTGAGTCATCATTGAAATCAGGGATAGATTTATCGTAGAAGGACATATCTTAAACCAGCTTCCAGCTGATGTTCAGGCACAAGGTGGTAAAAAATGTAGGGACACCTTTGCTATTGAACTTCAAACTTTTGTGAGATCTTAAAGCTGCAATGGAATCAAAAACCCTAAGCTGACAGCAACTCCTTCTTCTGATGGAAATCGTTTTTTTGCATGCATAGGGCAACCAAGAAATTTGAATAATCAGTCTTCAAACTTGTTTCATCAATTTCTTCAACTGGCGTGTGACACATCCATCTAAATCCAAAGCTTTATATTGTTTATGTGACTGTTTATTATTTAACAACTTTACTTTTGCTGCACACGCAGCCGCATGCTTGTTTTGTTAATTTTGGTGACGGCAACTTGCGGCAGGCCGAAGCCTGAATTGTGCTTCTTGCCGCGGTGGTTGAGGTGAACGCTCTTGCCCAAGGAGCGCTACGGCAACTCACTCAGTGGCTGCGGATTGAACACCCAACCTTCCAATTGATTGGCGGACGCTTTACCACTGAGCTATTGTCGCCCCAGCCGCGTGGTTATGGCCAAATCGCGTGCAACTGCATGACTGACTGTACCACATCGCAAGTAACCAACATTAATTGAAGTGGTACTGGTGCGAGGATGTGAAACCAATTGCACACGTTTAGTTTCTGATAGAGTCATGAGAATTTAATAATGCAATATTGATGCACTTTCGGTTTGTTATGCAAGCAATTTATTTATTTTTTTGCATTTATCTCGATATTGATTCAGGACGTATTTGATTGTTGAAGAAAATGCTATTTTATGTTTGACTGTTGAAAAACATTTTCACTTGAAATTACTAACAGCCATAAGAAAATATATTGCACTTTCAGTTTTGCAACATATTTAATTTTTAAAATTTTTTGTGTTTGTCTGTTGAAAAAACGTTTTCACTTGAAATTACTGACTGTGGAAAAAAGTATTCCAACTTATTTTATTTAGGTTATGTTTCACTCACTTTAAGGATTAACAATAGTGAACTAAGGCCGTGTTGTGTCCAGGCTCAATATGCGGAATACTTTCAAGTTTTGAATAAACATTGAACCAATCTGGCCCTCAGCTTGAACCAAACTGTTTATTTTGGCCCACTGTGTATTTGAGTTGCACACACCTGTGGTAGTCATAGGAGCAATATTGCTCATGGTCAGTGGCGATTCTAAGTGGGGGCCTGGGTGGGCCATGTCCCCCCCAGATTTTTGGTTGGCCCCCTGTTTTCCCCTCCAGTTTTTTATTAATTTCCCGTTTAAGTTCGTTTGGTTCACATATAGGCTACAGTAGATAACTTTCAGTCAGCAATATTTTAAACGATAATTTAGAAACCCTCTAGCCTGCATTCAATATTTCCCAAATGCATAATAAGCTGTGTTGCTGTTTTTGACGGTGGGGTAGCTAGAGTTTTTGTGACGACACACATCAGTGGTTGCTCTGATCCCGCGCGAAATTTAGTCAGACCGCGGTCGTAGTGTTGCAAGATTCATTTCGAAACTAAGAAATAGTCGCAGAAATGGGAAGATTGATCTTTCGTTCATTTCAGTGTGAGATGGAACTGGATTACATTACTGTCAGCAAATTGTTTCTTGTCCCAGTAGCAAAAGGCTTGTGAAAGCATTAATAATTGGTTTCAGTTAATTTTTGCGATATTATCCTGGCTGCAGCATTGCGTTCTGCTGTCTTGTGTGTACGACTTCGCAAACATCTTACGTAAGTGGTTCGTCACTAAGTGTTTTAACTCTAGCCACGCATGTCCTGCAACCTCATACAATTTTGTAGGGATTTTATGTAATGATCGGAAGCAATTCTTTCGCGTATTTCAGTTCTTTGCCCCGGAGGTCAAACATTTCTATGAAAAAAACGCTTGTTCATTTCGTGAAAAGGATTAAAAACATGAAATAAGTTTGGCAAAGAATTTGATTCGGATGGAGTCAAAGCTGCCTATGTCGCTCGAACAATTTGTTTCATTTATAACTACTAAAGCTGCGTTTGATTGTTACTGGCAGCTGTAACTCTTCCAGTCACCAGAGCTTCATGCGAGAGAAGTTTTTCAAAATTGACGTTAGTGAAAACATTTCCCAGAAATTCCACGATCGATTGGGCAACACTGATCTACTTTCAGTTGAAAGGTACGAGCTGAAAAATAGATTTCGATGATTTCACTGATGAATTTGATAGTCGACATGATAATCGAAGGGTTAAGTTACATTGAGGTGATGATTAAAGAAAATTCTAACGTAGACTGTGCAGGGATCTGTGTCAGAATCATATTGCTCATTGTCTATTTGTCTGAATCATTTTAGGTTGAGAGTTAGTGCGTGTTAGGTTGAGAGTTAGTGCGCTTATGACCAGACAGTCGGGATCTGCCTTAGCAAGTGCGGGCCCCCCACTTGGTGGCGTTTGCAGAACTTTTTGAGGGGGGCATCACGTCATAACGATAGAAATTCGTTGATGTGAAAGGGAGGTCTGGGGCATGACACCACTTTCACCTCTCCAGCATAAACTTCATGTATAATCCAGTAATCCCCAATAAGTACATGAATTACTACGTTCAATATACCTCCAAAATTGAGATATTTGGTGTAGTGCGACTGCACATACAGAGCTAACAATTTGCAGTAATAACAGATCCTATTTTCGATGTCGAGTCTATCAACCATGGGCAATCTACCGCTTCGCCATCTTGCAGTGCTGTTTTGCAGGGGAAATTGAAAAAACGTGTCCCATCACTCTCGTTTCTGGGGAAAACTTCTGTTGTGACCAGGGGCGCAGCCAGGATTTTTCTAAGGGGGGGGCTGAAATTATGGAAGGAAAGGCTATGAAAAGGAAAAATTGCTTGTGATAAGAATAGCCAGGAAAGCACATATATTGTGGATAAACAGTTGACTGTACTCACCACGAAACCTGGGGTCCT
>Ga0210059_1001461_pt1 | contig 35560 bp, 21 predicted proteins | sample Ectturendosymbi2_FD_188042 | JGI IMG/M metagenome (GOLD analysis project Ga0210059, IMG submission 188042) | Ecteinascidia turbinata endosymbiont from Florida, USA - Sample 2 (SPAdes) (version 2) | ecosystem: Host-associated > Tunicates > Ascidians > Unclassified | place: Key West, Florida... | reverse complement strand
AGGAAAGTAAACTCAACGCTACGACACAGCAGTTCATAACTGCAAAAATATCAGGCTGCGCGTTAAAATAGGGGAGTGAAACACACTCACCACTACGTCAGAGCAATTTACAACTGCAAAATGAGGCTGCGCTAAGGTCTCGTCAAATACGAGCAGTTGAGCATTGAAGGTGTGCGGGTGGACTGGCTGGCGCAGACCCTGGTTTGCGAGATCGAATTTTACTAAACTACACAAGAATTGAGAATGCGCATAAAGTACACAACAAAAGGTTTGCTTTTTGTGATGTATAGAAGTCCACAGGTCCGTACCCAGGAGGGGGCGAAGCCTTCCCTAGAGAATTTTTCCTCCCCACAGGAAAATTGTGTTGGACGTATTTTGAAACCATTGGACATAGTTTTGAAAAACTGTCCCCTCTTAGAAAGCTCTTCTCCCCCCCTGGTGTCCCAAACTGGTTACGGTCCAGCAAACGTTTAGTTTTCCTTCTTCTCTGCTGAGACATTATCAAATGCCTGAATGCTTCTATGTTATGCTTCTATGTTAAAATATCAAGCTCAAGGGGGCGTTAACCCCAACCCCCCCTTGCGCATGCCCTTGCTGAATATAAACTATCAGCCATCCAAGCTAGCGTATCGGAGGAAAATACAATCAACGCTACGACACAGCAGTTCATAACTGCAGAAATATCAGGCTGCATATTAAAACAGGGTAGTAAAACACACTCATCACTGCGTCCGAGCAATTCACAGCTGCAAAATGATGCTGCGCTGATGTCTTGTCGAATGCGGGCCGTCGAGCATAGAAAGTGTGTGGCTGGACCGTCTGGCGTACACCCCGGTTTGCAAGATCGAATCTTGCAAAACTACACAGGAATGGAGAATGCGCATGAAGTACGCAAGAAAACGTTCATTTCTATTATGTATCGAAGTCCAGCAAACGTTTAGTTTTCCCTTTTCTCTCCTGAGACATTACCAAATTCCTGAATGCTTCTATGTTAAAAAAGCTGTTTTTGAGCTCGTGCAACAGTTCTATCATGCTACAGAAATTGCTAATGTAGCCATTGCGGTCAGCGCTTGCGCTGATCAGCCTTATCAGACAAAATAAAGACAATTGTTTCGGATAAAGTGAACTATCGCGGAACGCAATCTTAAACATGGGTAGTGAATGGAGGGTTTGCAAAAAGTGGTGAGGTGGTTTTTGGATCCAGACGATAGCCCGAATTCCCACCAATACCTAATTATTACTTTTTGGCCCGTTTACAATGTTTCTTGAAATTTGCATGCAAATTTATTCTATGGTATTTGCAATAAGTCGACAAATTAACAAGCAAAAGGTATGCGAAAACAGTTAATCTCCTTTGCGCAGGTAATACAGTTTTCGTAAAATATCAAGCTCAAGGGGGGGGGTTAACCCCAAACCCCCCTTGCGTACGCCCTTGGTTGAAAACTATAGATTTGATTCAATTTGGTTTAAAGCGTTAAGGGAATAATGCATTTTATTTGCTGGGTGTAAGAATTTTTCGCACAATAACTACTGGAGTTTTGCAAGATTTGTTTGTTAAAAACTGCGTGATACTATTAAAATTTGTCAGATAAAAATATAGTTTAGTGCAAAGCTTTAGTAGGTTTTTGCGATAAATTCACTTTCATACGATGCTTGCTGTAATTTCGAAATGCTTGTTCCTTATAAACTTAAAGTCGTGGAGCATTTTATTTCTGATGTTATTTCTTGCAGCGGGAGCTCACAGGCAAAATGCCTGGAAGAAACTCAGCTGTCAAAGATCAACGACTACTTTAAAAACCATTTCAGTTTGTGTTAAACACGTCCATTTTGCAATCAACAATATGGAGCTGGGAGGTGGTTCGAAGCTATGTCTTGACCGAGATTTTCGATATTGGGCAAAAGTAACGTGGAAAACTTGATAGAAGGTTTGTCACGATACGACACCGATAAGACAAGCTTGTGTATGTAAAACTGTCTTCCACATGAACCACGACATTTCCTGCCGCGTACGAGAAAAGCTTTCAAATGTCCATAAACAACAGTTGCGGCGAGGTTGCTGGCGAGATGGTTTGTTCAGTGAAGCGTCGGCAAAGTAGTTTTCTTTGCGACGTAAAGTTTATTGGCAACATCTGTCAACCTGACACGGCGCCGAAACGATTTCTCTAAAACAGTTGGTCGCGTTTTGTTTACAAAACACTGTCGCCAAGCAAGGGCGAGGGTTTATTGTTCGTGACGAAATCGCCCAAGGGCCGTTGTTCAACAGATCTCGACTTCTCACCAGTCATATTGCCTCGAGTTACATACAGTGAGATGGTAGAAGCGTAACAACCCAAATCAAAAACATTACAAACTTTACAGCGCAGCAACTGATTATGTTACATAAGAAATATCAGCGGATATCAGCAACCGTTAAGGTTATTTGTTCAATTCACGACAATCGTAGAGTGAAACGTGTGTTTTTTATTCAACCTTCCTGTGCATCTCGGTTTGTGTTGTTGTTGAGCGCAAACCTTGTTTTTCACTGGTGAAAATTTATTTTTTGGCTTGGGGCCTGATCGCCTTTTGTAAGTACTTAATACGAACAATATTGAATAACGTCTTCACTCCCACACGCAACGCAATAAACTTAAGCAAGCATGACAGCAACAAGGAATACACAAGTACATGAACGAACACGAAAATAAGTATTTGGCGGTAGTGGAAAATCACACGCTTGGTGGCGCTAACACAATTACTTTGATGAAACACAAGCAAAGATGTGTGGTACTACCAGGAGGTGTAGTGGGGCGGGAACGCGGGGAAACGGCGTTCCCACACCTTTTTCAAGTTTTGCTTTAAAATGAGTTTGAAGCTGTTTTAAAATGGCCACACTACATCACTGGGTACTACTAAAGGTTACACGCGTGGATGGCGACATCGCGGTTGCTATATTGCGTAGCAATTCTTGCATAGCGCTGCTGTGAGTTCCAAGCTGACCGATTTATAAAGTGCATGGGGAATGGGAGGCTGCGAATGACCGGGGTTCTTTTGGCTACAGACCTTCCGAGGGCGTAAAACTGTAAAGGGAGCAGTTTATCGAAATTAGTAAAAGTTTGTTGCTTTGAGTGTGAGGTTTCATATGCGCAATGCGTTTGCATGATCAATGTGAGCAAAATGGTTTGCGGGTAAGTTCAAGCAGTCAGAAGAAATTGGTTTAACGTCGCCACATAAAGTTTTTGTTATTTTCACATATTTTGGAAGTATTCGTGATAGCTATAAAGGCGAAATGCGTCAACAGCTTTGGAGTAGCGCAGCAATGCAATGGGGTCACAGAATTTGAGCAAGTTGAGAACAAGACGATCAACCATGTTTTTGGGAAATGCATTTTCAGTCGATGTGATGAATCATACGCGGGAACGGAAATTCGTTTACTGTTCGGTAGACACATTGTTTGCTTTGCGATTTGAGAATAAAGGCATTCCATTACTTTCGATAAGAGTTTGATACAACCTATTTTAATGAATGCAACTAAAAATAAACGGAGTAAGGCATACCATTGATGGCTCATGATTCGACTTTTAATGCCATTGGCTATTGCACATCGACAAAAAAGAACACAAAATTTTTCGAGTACCCGAATAACAGATTTTTTTATTCTGCTGTAAAGAGTGTCAAACGGAGTTAATTTTTATTTCTAAAGAAATTTCTAACCAGATTTCTATTGCACTGCACATTTACATTTTCGCACCTGAGTTTGAACGTGCTTTTGATCAAGCAAATTGCCGGGTTTTACTGTAGTTTGTCTCGTATTATACGGATGAACGTCTGTAATGAGTTCAAAATTATTAGTAAATGCAGCCGAGAGTTCTTGTATTTATGCATTTTAATATATTTTGTTTTAGACAAAAACTTGCGAAAGAACGGAATGGAAATAAGAACAATCAACCGCATTGTTGATTGCAGTTGTATTTTCCGTTTGGTTGTAAAAACTAAATTTTGTCGTTGTTTTCAGTTTAGTTGATATGAACCGGCTGAAAGTATAAATCGTTGCGACTACTACGAAAATTATTGCATGCGTGAAATGCACGTTGTGACGTCTGAAAGGAACAGAACGAATGATGCAATCAAAAGCAACATTTGATCAAACATACGAAGTAACAGGAATTTTTTTCGTTGAGTTTCAAGCGACATGAAATACGTCTATACACAGGTCTGAAACAGCAGTTTTGTCCAACGCGATATAGCGACAGACTTGAAAACACTGGCAAAAAAGAAACGTTCCTTGAACATCGAATCTCATATGTTGCAACAGATCTTCACATACAGCAAAGAAATTTACCCATGAGAGTCGTGAGCCACATTATGCCTCTGCTAAGAAACAAGACATTTTTGATTTTGTTGCACATTCGTCACTTGTATCTACAAAACCAATCAGTGACTTTGTGTCTGTCCATGTCTTCAAAAACATTAGTTGGAACAGGGTTGGAATGACGACAATATTTGACTTGCAAGCACATTTTCCAACGTAAGAAGACTACTCAAGCGTGAAAATGTTTCCGTAATTCGAAGATATTTTGAAAACAGTGTTAAATTCCTTCGGTGTAAGAACGCAGTCACAGTCGCGCGGAAAAAACGATTGAAACGGAACGTTTTGCAAGTGGGGTGAAATCAAGGCATACATAAGACATATTTACGTTGATCGTCAGTTTTGCACACAGAAAAATACCAAAATGCCAACTGCACTAAATTGATATTCACTACACTATTTCAACTTCACAAGAAACAGCACAATGGTTTTTCAAAAACGTAACGACAGGACGTTCTTTACCTGGGGCAATTTACAGACAGCACTGTTTGACAATGTTGTGTCCTGCGCAACATGTTTTCTCGCAGTAGCTGCAACAGGAAGCTCTCCTGCGTTTTCGTCTGATGGGGAAATGTAGCAACTTCGTCTTTTTCGTAAGTTTGGTGGTCCTGGCTCACTGGTTTTCTGCTACACCACGAGGTACTCGCATTTTTGAGGTAAGTGCTGTTTTTCTGGGGAAAATTTGTAACGGTTGACAGCCGAGTTGCGAAAAACTCCCTTATGAATGAATGAATGAATGAATGAATGAATGAATTACCTCTTTGCGTTTGAAGCAACTGTTTTTAAAGCCGAACAATATTCCCGAACAAGATTCAGATTCCCGAACAAGAAAAGAGCGACTGATGAAACTAAACTGCTAGTCACATGCACGCTTCGCACTGTTATCATTAGAACTTGTTTACTGTTTAAGATTAACGGTGGCAAGACGAGAATCGGGAAAAATTTTGTGGTATTTTGTTAAATCTGCATAAATGACTCGGGTTAGATTTGCTTTGTTACAGAACAAGGAAAAACTAATTAGTTACACTGAGTATCTGTAAACTTTTACTGCTGTAGGTGATTGCCATCGCAATGTGTTACTTTTGTTTGCTTTTTTCAAACTGGACAAATCTTCAGAGTAGTTTGCTCCCGAGAAAAAGCAGAATAAGTTTGCTTTGCTTTGCTTTGCTTTGCTAGATACGAAATGCTGCTTGTCGTCTGTTAAGAGATTTCATTTCATTACGAGCACCCACTTCGCTTTAGCACCCGGTTTGCTAAACGTAGCCTATGTCCAGTTTAATTAAAGGAGAATCACGTCGCGCCTTGAAACAATAATTGAAAGCAGGTAAAAGATTAAAAGCATGTGTCTGAAGAGGAAGTGACGCAATAGCGACGACAGCTAATTTGCAAACTGGTTGTTGTAAAAACAGTTGAGTTTTTGGCGTAATACGCTTTGGGTATGACCACGAGAAGCCCAATTTGAGTGGACAAACAAAGGCTTAATCGGATTACCTGTAAACTGATGAGAGAACTCGCTTTAGACTCGCCTGGGCATGCCCTCGGCTAAAGTCGTCAAACACAAACCAACTGACCAGGTGAACTTGGTTAAAAAAGAAAAATGAGGTATGATTTAAAAGTCTAAACAATGCTAATGGAAAGTTTCTAATCAAATTACATCTATTAGGTCAGGGATTGCCAACCTGGGGTACATGTACACCTAAAGGTGTATTTGCCTATCTGAAGGGGTACATTTAAGGTTAGCAATAGAAGGGCATAATATATTTATATATTCCCAAATATTTATATATATACCACTTTGAGACATAAGAACGGAGTCTACCTCTATAATTCTAAAAATCTAAAAGTTCTATTAGAAATTCAATGGATTTTGTTGTTTTACTCGGCCTTTGTGTCATAAGATATTTTAGGGGTACATGCTCCCCTGTCGAAATGCTGAAGGGTTACGTGGTCAGAGAAAGATTGGGAGCACATGTTCTAGAACGAGGTGAAATTAGCTAGACAAAGTAAGGACCCAACATGACGCGAATATCCGATGAGCAAGGACAAAAGCCGTTTGTGTCGGGGCAGTTGCAGCAGCAATGCAGCATAAACGCAAAATGGTTTGCTGCAACTTGTGAAATTATTTCCTAAAAATATGAAAAAGGCAAAGTTTGAAAAACATTTTTCAAAAATGTATTGGTTTGGGCTAAGCAGGAGGACCTGACCCCCTGCACGTCACAGCTTCCTCCCTCACATAAATCTGTCGAATACTCCGTTTGTTATACTTTTGTTGCGTTTTTTAGGAAAGCAATGTTTTTTTCACAAATAGAGCAACACGTCAAGCGTTAAACGGTTCGTCAAACTGTCGTAAGCGAGATTTGCATGAGGTACGCGAAAAAAACAAACATTTCTAAGCCCTAATGTTTTTCTGGTTGGAAATAATGGATTAAGCTGTTTGAAGCGCGCGAAATGTTCTGCAAGAATTACCAAGAATTAGTGCAAATTTTCAAACATTCATATGATTTTCAGTGGATGCTGCTTCGACCTTTCGAACCGCTCTCCAGTGCGATGCCACAAACCAAGTGAGAATAATTTTCTGCATTTATGAATCAAAAACACAAAACAATAGCCTGTGAAGTGTAATTAACAAATTACTCATGCTGGCTTTCATGAATGTGATTTGATAGCGGACAAATCACAATCATACTATCTCGAAAGTAGGAAGAATGTGAATGTTGTACGTTGTCAAACGAAATGCTACAAAGCAGCTATGGAAAATAAATACGCTAGGTCGTGAACTGCTAACAAAGAATTACGTAATTACATGAATGATTTGTTGATAACATACTACCTCTATCCGAGATAGCTTTCTATTACAAAAAGAATAGCGTTTTCTGTTTTAAATGTGTTAAAGTGAAAACGTAAGCATCGTTTTCCTGCTGTGAAAGTTTAAAAGTTTTTTCTTTGACGATTAATGCTCCAAATGATGTGAAAATATTTCTTACTTCACGCAATGCTTTAAAGATTTGAATAAAACGCACTTGAAAAGCACAAACCGCACAGCGTAAAGCATAACATGTTTTGAAGCCTGTTTTTGCACTGCACGAGAAGACTTCCATTTTCTTCATTCTTTACGACGAGAAGTCTCAGTCGATATCGGGTTTGTCTGTAAACTGTTTTAGCGAGTTGTATGTAAAATGCATGCTACAATCATGACCGTCGTAACATTGCTCATCCATTTGTGTCTAAGCATGGGCGTACGAGTGTTTTTCAGGGCACGCCAATGTTGCTCGAAAATCCTGAATGATAAAATATATTTCAATGCAGTGAAAAATTTCAGGGCAACTCTATTTTTCAGAGAAAACGCAAGTTGCTTAAAAGTATAAGAGGTGTTTCTCATAAACTATTCTCAAATTTCTTGCATAATAGAATGCAGTGCACAAAAATAGGAGCATTTAAATCTTCATACAAAAGGATATCTTGCGGAGTCCCTCAGGGTAGTGTTATTTCGCCTTTGCTTTTCCTTATTTACATTAACGATATCGCAAAAGCTTCTTTATTTCACACTACTTTATTTGCTGATGATATTAATCTCCATATGTCAAACTCTTGTTTTAATGTTCTTCAGACAACTGTTAACCTTGAACTGTGTAAAATTGACAACTGGCTGAGAGCCAACAAACTTTCTCTTAACTACAATAAGACTAATTTTATGCTACTAAATTTTCAAAAACACAATCCTACTTCATTTAAAGCTATTATAAATAACCACAGCATTTCCCCTGAAGATAAACTGAAATACCTAAGTGTCCTTCTTGACAATAAGTTAAGCTGGAAACCTCATGTACAAAAGGTGAAATCTCAACTATCAAGAGCTTGTTGAGTTCTAACCAAACTTAAGCCTTATACAACACAGTCTGTACTGAAAGTTGTCTATAACTCATTAATCCACCCCTACCTTAATTACGCAATCCTCAATTGGGTACGGGCTTCAAATGCAATTATTCAACCTTTGATCAAGCTCCAAAATAAAGCAATAAAAACAATAAAACTAACCAACACGATATCTCTAGAAGAACCTTTTCAGCACTTAAACATCTTAAGCGTTCCCAAAATTTATACTTTATCAGTAGGCAAATTCATGCACTCTTATCACAACAAACTGCTTCCAAACCACTTTGATAAATATTTCATTCCAATCAGCTCAATTCATTCTCACTCCACAAGACTAGCAACCTCTAACAACCTATTTTTACCTTGAGTTAACTCTTCCTCAGGAAAATGTTTCCTCACCTTTGTTGGCCCTAAAGTTTGTTAAGTCTTCAACCACCTTTACCTTTAAATGGAAACTGAAGAAAAACCTCCCACATGATAAAGATACACAATTATTAACTTTTGCAACATATGACTTATCCAGAACCAAATTCTGTATTTTGTGTATATTTACTTTTCACATTTTTCTTCCCTGTGCACATCCCATTCTTTTCAACATGAAAGCACACTCCATAGAGTTTTTTGTTTGTTTTTTTCTTCTGTCCCTCATTAATTTGTTTTTGTTCCTTTTTTTATTTTCTTTAAACATATTATTAACCACACAAGATTCCTTCAGTTAAATGTGATCCACTCATCTGTGTACATAGCCATGCTCTTTCATCTGTAAATTTTCTTCACCATGTTCTGTGTTTGTTTTTTTTCTTAATTGTGCTTATTTCACTCAAATGTTGTTTTACAACATTTCTCAACAACTGCAAAACAGGGTTGGTTGACAAGATGACCGCCATGGTTCCTCACCAATTCTATATGACACAGCACCCCTCTTTGTTTACACCAGTGGTCTTCAATCATTTTTGTACAATCCCCCCCCTCCGGGAACGTTTTTTGAAAATCGTCCCCTACACTCATAATTTTTGCGTTGTCTGAAAATATTTTGTTTTGAAAATAATTTCAGTGCTAATGATATATAAACGGGCAATCTAATTAGCACAAAACAAAACGAACAAACAAAACGAATGCAAATGCATTTGTAGAATAAATGTTATTCATTTCCAAAAAACAGCTGGTTCCAGATAATGCGAACCTTGCGATGGTGTTTATCTGCAAGCTTTTTCAAAGCAATTTGCAAGTTGGTCAACTTAAGTCTTATGGCGTTTCCACCGGTCTTGTTCATGTTAAGATGATTGCGGAATGTGTAGTACTTGGCTGAAACCTTGCTCAGCAAAATACGTCGTGGGAAACGCCAGTAATAATAGCTTCACTTCTCCCCAAAGTTCTGGAAAACGCTAACTGCATTCGATCCAAAAATTCAATCATTCGTGTGTATGAAATACAGCACGTGCTTCATGATCGCTTTGGATGCCGATGAGACGTTTCTGAAAGGTGGTCGCATTTGCTTATGCTGGTTAGCTGGCAAAGTGTATTTCACCCATAACTTTTTACGCAGTGTAACTTTCGGCGTGATCTCCACAACTGAATGACTTCATAGCAAGCCTCAAGTAGCGAAAAGGTTTTGTGGACTCCTTAGTTTAACCACCGACTGAAAAAATAAGCACGTTTTACAAATTAACGGGTAGCAGTTCTAAACCGTCGCCAGAAATCCGTCAACAAGGGGGCTTTACATTTGTGTGGGGGGGCTTTACGTTTGTGCAGGGGGGGGGCTTGACATTTAAAATTTGACAAAATTCCATTGACTCATAATGTTTCATATTTCAATTTGGGGGGCTTGGAGCTTTGTTTGGGGGGCTAAGCCCACTAAAACCCCCCGTTGCGACGGGACTGTAGCAGTTACTGATTTCACCAGCTAGTAATGCAAAGCGAATAGTCTCGCAACAGTCATATTTCCAGTATTTTTGCAACAGAACACACTTCAGTAGGTCTACATTGTTTTACTCAAGGTACCAACCAAATGTTATAAAACACGTGATAAAGGACAGTCATATTGTTTTTGCGTACGAAGCAATGGTTTGGCAGTGCTCTACCGAAGGCCATGAAGACTTGTTTCAAGGGAATTTTGCTGATAATAACACACACGGTTGGAGAGATTTGTGACAGTTAACGACGAAAATTCTAACGGCTGAAGTTGACGGCCGCTCTCAATTAATAATCGCTTTTGCTGCGAAAGTCGATACGATGAGTTAGTGGTAGCAATGTTATGATGGCTGGGCCATTTTTACTATCTTCAAAAAAGCTGAAGTTTTCCTCTTGAAAGATGGAGTTTGACAGATTGGGTATTTTCCGATAGCTATATCAGTACTGGTGGCTTTCAACCAAAATCATTGTAATATAACTAATTAACGCATACTATACGAGAAACGTCCAAAACCCCGAGTGCTGATCTATACAAGCTGGCAAATGTTCTTGCTTGGTGTCCTTTTTGTGACATTTATCATACAACGATTGGGTTAACCAACCTAACAAACTACTCAGTGCAACAGTTTCTCTACTCTTTTATCTTATTTTGAACATTAGTCTCAACAAAATACTTGCACATTCACAATCTTTGTGAGAACCGCAAAGCTTGACTCTCGTCTCTCACCCAGTGAAAATCTCAGTGTTCTTGGATAGTTGGTACAGTTGTAATGGTACACGTACAATCACATGCGGAAATCCCCAGAAAAATGATGCTATGGCGTATGCAAGGGAATCACCTGATAAAGAGAAATGCACCACAAATAAATATCGAAGCTAGCTGAAAAGTATATAATACCGGGCAGACCTAAACAGCATAGAGTGATCATGGCATATCATCTTTACTGCTGCTGTAACGTAGAAGGCTTTCCCCGTGCTGCGCTTGCCGCTACGCAAAACAGTGAAGCGTTAACACAGAACGATGATAGCATGTTTTTACGTGGCCACTCCGTTATATTTTATAACCTTTATCACAAACCATGGAGTCGAAAGTGCATAATTTGCTTTGACTCCAAAGCAACAAATATACTTTTTTTTGTAATCAATTCAAAAATTTAGTATGCTTAAACTGCAGAAATCGCCCCCCAAATCTCGTAAATCACAAAATCGCCCCAACAACGCATAAAATCGCACCCTGGGAGGCGATTTCGCCCACATTGAAGACCACTGGTTTACACTGATCGGATATTGCACCATTGCATTTTCATTTGCTCTAATGTTCACTATTGTGATTGGTTTGCTCAGAGCAATGGCTTCTTGTAGTGCTCCTGTTTGTTGGCTGAGTCATATGAAACAATAAGCCATTGTCCATTGTCCAATCTTGAATGTAAAGAGTATATTCAATACAGCTAAATTTTCAGGGCAAACTCTGTTTTTCAGGCAAGCGCAAGTTGCTCAAAATCCTGAGCGGTGAAAAAATTTTCAACACAATGTATTTAGTGTATATTTACAAGAGGTTTCAGGCCCCATTCGGATTGAACTAAAAAAGTTAGTTTCAGGACAAATTGTTTGTTTTTAGAACAAATTGTTATTTTCAGGGAAATTTTTTCCACCCTTCCGGTAAAATACCTTCCCGGACGCCTATGTGTCTGAGCCAATTTAAAAAAAATTTGGTTTCAACAACTGCTGAATTCTTCACTCCCAAAGACTTTTGCGACGAAAGTGCGTTTTCCTTATTCACAACTGTTAACCGAATCTACAAAAACCAACAGTTGCATTTCCAAAAGCACTTAAACGCGCTTATTTTTACACGATGTTTTTGCCAGCTCCACGACACTGACAAAAGTCTATTTCCAGCTGGGGTTCGGTGTCGCTTTACCACAACTCGCAGGGTCACGACTGTGCTGTTTTTATGGAGTTGTGTCAGTTGCCGGATTTAATTTGTTTCTCGGTGTCAGTATTAAATGTTTCTATTCCGTGAGTGGCAGCTTTATGTTTTACTAAAGAGGACGAATCAAATGGTATACCTACTGTAGCTTAATTGCCGCCTGTTTGAACTTCACACGCTGTGAGTCGTACGTGGGACACATGGTAATGAAGTGACGTGACTGTTTTCGGAATGTGACAATTGTGGCATAATCCAATGGGACGGAGTCTAAGTGTGAGAAGGTGACTGTTTAACCAACAAAAAAGATAATTAGACCGACAAGCATATTTAGGCAGAAACTTAAACCGCACTTCTTATCGAATGAAGCGCGTAATCAAAATCAGCGAAGAAACTGAAGGAACGCTAGAAAATACTTGATGAGCACGAGAAATTCTTAATAACAACATGTATCGCAATTTTGCCGCAGCCACTGACGTTAAATCCGTTACATTGTAACAAGCTTTTCATATTTGATTCGTTTATTAATTCGAGGCGATATTCAAAAGCTTCAAGAACAATTTTTCAGTTCAAAGTGTTTTGCCATTCTTAATCACGAAATGGAAAATTAGTTTGAAATCTATTTTTATTAATTTTAAGAATCAGAACCTCCAGACTCCGGTTGTGGATATTCTCCGACCAACCTTCAAATGTGTGGAAATCCTTTAGTCCGTCTCAGCAAGGACCAATGTGAAGCTTTGTAAGGGCAGTGTGTTTTGTATGCTATCATTATGCAATTATGTTATCAGTGCAATTATCATACAAGGTTAGCATTGTGGTTGAACCAAGAATCCATTTAATGTCTTAAAATCATTCCTCATCATGAAAATCAAGCACTGGAATTTAATAAAAGGACGCGGTGTAGACTATTGTGCAGTTTTGGTTGACTGACTTTAGACACGAACATATTGAAAAGTAAATGCAGTAGTTTATTTTTAAAAGATTTTGATGAGGTTGTGATCGGAGAATGGATGCGTTCTTCATTTTCACCAATTCAGAGGTTTTGTTGAAAATAGAAACCTATGTGAATTTATCACAACATAATCAAACATGCCACAATGTGAAAACATAGTTATAGAGTTTTTTAAGAGGATCTGGTTTGTTGCTAATTTTTTAAAAATATTTACGTTTTCGCAGAGGTTGCTGCTTCAGAGAAATTGGGATAGATAGCAGTTCCGTGTGCTATCGCAAAGGTAAATGACGTTCAAAATATTTGCTTAAAAATGTTTGAAGTTACGATGATTTGTTACTCTAGCATTTTACTGCGTTACATCAGAATCTGCCTGACCACTAGAGATGTTCGGTCATACCTGCTGTGGGGTTCATTGCTCCATATCCAAATATTGTTTCAACACATTTCGTGCACTTATTTAAAAGTTTCAGAGAAATCGGTGGCAAGCATCTGACAGGATCTGTCATTTGCATTATAAGCATACTGTAAACGAAATATGCAAAAACTCCAGAAAACCATATTGCTCTTGTGCAAAACAGCAAGATTGTCGTTGAAAATGTGCTTGTGTGTTCATAAGGACTTTTATTGATAACGGTTTTAATGTTTGGTATTCCACAAAGTATACTGTAGGGACTTTTTCTCGAGAAAATTCATTGCAAGGGACTCAGTGCAAGGCCGCTCAAGAACAAGGATATAATAAAATAGTTAAATGTCTTTTGTTTTTTACAAGCGACGTCATGTTATAATGTTTTGAAGGAACTGAAGAAATTTCAACAAACTTTCAACCAACAGTCTATCCTGAGAAAAGACCATCGTTGGGAAGTAAGTTTTAGAAACTTCCACCAAGGATTCCACCGTTGGTGACACAACACATGATCGTTATTTTTTTTCATATTATTCAATACGCAAAAGTATGTACAAGAACGAATGACCGATAATTTGACTTTACTGTTACGTCTGCAAAGAAGCTGTTGGAAGTTTTTTTAAATTTTCAGTTGTATTTCATGGTGTTGTGTGGGAAATTCTCTACAACTTGTTTCCAGCTACTTTTTTCTCAGTGCAATCCCAGGGACATGCCCAGTTGCAACCTGAAAGTACTTGTTTGTTGGCACCTTAGTGCTACAAACACCATATTTTGAAAGCGTGTGGTTAGACACTGTAGCATTTCAACTGCCTATGGATGCCACCGCAAACGTTGATTGCAAATACTGGAGTGCGCTGGTTGAAAGTGCAGGACTAAATACCAGCGCAACGATTAATTCTGATTTTTAATCTGGACCAATTTAATCCACTTTCAGCCGAGAAAAAAATGTTTATATTGCATTGACGATTGATGTAAACGTTGTCCATGAGTAACAGAATTTCACCATCGCATAAATATACAAATTGCACGATCGACGATGTTTTGGCTGAAAAACAATATACTGCACGCTGCGCTTTATAAGTAAGACCGTGTCCTTTTTGTTATGCCGATTAATTGAAAATTTTGAAATTTAAACAGTACAGTTTTCAAGCGGTCGTCAAAGCATAAGCAATGAACAAATTCTAAAAGGTTGCAGCTTTGTGCTAATTAAGGTGGCAAAGGTACAAAGGGAAACTCTACGTCTACGTGATGTGCTCATAAAATTGGTGAATCGGTATTATGGAACAGAGACAAAGAGGATGCACTTGTCATACAATTTGTGATGCGCAAACTGTGTAAAAAAGTAAAATTGGAAGTTTTTTCATCATAATTAGTTCGTGTGATAACAGTACCGTTTTAGCGTTTAGTTCCAATATTTTAATCTACTTCAATTGAAAGTTATTTACTGACTCTAGAAAAAATTCGTCAAAGTTCAATTTTGACAGATGACGCTTTTAAATTAGTAAGCACATATATTTAAGTTTTATCTATTATTCTGAAAGCTACACGCGATCATTTTCAAGTTATCCTATCGTCTAACTAAAACTACAATCTCCTTAATTTGTCCATAAGGTGCTTTATTGTGAATCAAGCTCGAGAGTTTTTGACTAGAAAGACCTCGGACGTTGTCATTGGGTTTGGACAACTGTTCTCGTCGCAAAATTGTTCTCTATAACCACCCTCTGCTGCATGGGATATCTTGTTTCTTGATCCGTTGAAGCTGGGAAATACAATTTGGAGCTAACTATGATTTACCTGGAAATAGAAGCCTGGGTAAATTTGCTATTAAATGATAGCACTAATAAAAATGGATAGATCTTTTTGGACCATCCAGTATGTATAAAAGTGTGACAAAAATCGACTTTTTATGTCAAACATTTAGCACAAGGTGAGGTAGCAACAGGCAGGCGCGTAGCCAGGGGGGCAATGGGGGCTATGCCCCTCCCCCAATTCCGAACGTTGCACCAAAATGTTTCAGGTAATCAAGGTTTTGATGCGTAAGCCAAAGAAATACTTCACTGCAAATCAACGACACTTCTTACGGAACCTATTACATCGGCCTTTAGTCGAACCTGATCAAAGCACTATGTTTTACCACTTGTCCATGATTAATCAAACGTTGTGGACATGAGGGTCGAAAAATATTATCCAGGGCGGGCAACAGTAGTTTTGTTCAGGTGAATCGAAGGATTTTTCTAGGGGGTGCCAAAAATGATGAAATTTTATTTCTTCAACTCGAAACTAAGAGAATACACTCTTTGCTAAAACTCTGATAGGAAAATGTCAAGTTTTTCGAAGGCCCCCTTCTGCCCCTACCCTTTCGACGCTCATCATTGTGTATACAGGCCCATAACCAGCTTGGGACACCAGGGGGGGCGAAGAGCGTTCTGAGAGGAGGACAAATGTTTTAAACTATGTCCAATAGTTTTGAAATATGTTCAACACATTTTTCCAGGGGGGTGGGGGCAAAAAATTTTCTAGGGAGGCGCTTCAGTTACGAGCCTGTGTGCATATAGCATTACAAATGCTGAAGAATTCATGTCATGGCTGGCATTTACCTGAGGTTTAAGCTCCCTGTGCTAGTTGGTGATAAAGATAATGAAATACAAACTTGTATCTAAGTGCTTGTAATCACTAACCGAAAGTAAAACAAAGAGTAACGCTTTTAGCAGTTGTTTCTGGCACACCGGCTTGCTGCATGTCACCTAATGGTGATATGGTGATGTAAACTTCATTTTAATGCCATCGCAAAAAATCGCTCTGTTAACCCTACCGTGCCACAAATACAGTATTACTTTTGTCTGTAGCATCAGCCGTAACCTTAAATGGACATCGTATATTTTTGTTTTTGTACAATTTGAAAGTAAATAGCAGCAATGTACGTTCTATATGCCTTGCAGCTCAAACTTTGGCTGAGAAGCAATCCAGTGTCAAAGTCTTTTTTTATTACGCAAATAGGCCATAGACCACGGGCCTAAAACTCAAAACGATGGCCAAACGAGGACTTAAAAAAGAAACAGGGCCGCATTATGACTATTCTGGAGCTGCAATATGACGCTGACATAACAAAAGCTGTACCTGAAACTTACTAGAAACAGCTTTTGCATCTTTTTTCCTGCGAATGATATCGTGAGTTATAGGGAGTTTATCTCTATCCTTCTCCATGTTGGTTTAAAACAGGTATGTCCAACCCGTGGCCCAGTCGAAGGTTTTGTGCGGCACATTTTCAGTTTTAGCTGCAGTGATAAGTATCCTACATACTGACAACCAATTCTTATTTTGATAATCTTCAATTTGCCATTTTCGATGCAGGAGGTTCTCAGTGCCACTTTAACCAGGGGCATAACGAGGGGGGCAAGGGGCACAATTTCCCGGGCGCCCTGTCACTATGGGGGCGCCGAATGACTACAGGGTCGCCGAAAAGTAAGAGCAATGTCACATGCACTTTCTTCAATACACTTCATTTACTTCCAAAATATCTCAGGTTCGAACGTGGGGGTGCCAAACTTGCTTCTTGCCCCGGGCGCCATCTAACCTCGTTACGCTTCGGACTTTAACACGGCTGTTACCATTGCAGTAAGATTTGAACGCATTCAGTACATTAGCTTAAGCTAAATTTAGTTTGCTAAGATCAAAGTAAGCCATTCAATGTGCGGCCCACACTAATATGCCACTCATTATGCGGCTCTGGTTAAGATAGCGACATAATTTTTTGTTCAGCAAGCCATTTGGGTTGGACATAGCTTGTTTGAAATGAACTTGTGGATACGCTGGCCGAGCACTTTTAAACACCGGTGAATAAACAAAATAACTTAAATGTTAATTATTTCAAAATTCCCAAAAAGCATCGCGGTCTGCACAAAATACCCTCGCGGGCGACATGCGGCCCGGGTGTTTGAGACCCCAGAATTCATTGTAGATATTTATTTGTTACGATTAAGCATGCATTGTGCAGGTTCAATCACAATCATGTGGAGTGTTAACGTTTTCATCAATGATTTCACATTAACTTGCCGGCGAAAAAAAAGGTTTTGATAAGTAGCCTGACCTGTACATAGTCTTGAAAGTGCTTCAACTTTCGTCTGATGTTAAACCCTACAGTAAATACAGTAAATTTGAAATTATTACAGTAAATTTAGTAAATTTGAAATTATTCATCTGCAGCGGGTAGACTCAGCAGCAAAATCTAACGTAATAGGAAGAAATTTTATTTTCAAATGCTGAGGACATTGACACTGCCATCACTTACAGATAATTTGCAATCTCTGTTCTTGATAAAGCACATGTGACTAAAATAAAACTAAATTGAATTTTTTCCCAGTCGATTGGATTTTGTTATTTAAACACCCATGGATAAAAAAAGCTTCAACCGCTTACGCTAAAATGGCTAGAGCAGCGGTTTCCAAACTTTTTTGAGCGCTCCCCAAACCTGAGTTTGGAGAACACGCCTCAAACAACGACCCAATCCTTTAACAAGGTATGAAAAAATAATGATTGTAGGCCTATTGGAGATTTTTGGCAGTAAGTTGCTAAGTTTGTTTTTAATGTCAGCATTCCACTATTTTCTCAGCAAGTGCTTATGCTACAGACAAAGACAAGCAATGGTAACGTTGAAAATACACAACTCCGGTTTGGATCGCCTCGGCATGGCCCATTTTTTGACACTCCGCCACTGTTATTTCGGGTACGACCCATACCTTGGGAGCCGCTGGGCTAGATCAACTAACACATCGTTACGTTAAGCTGTGGCGACAAGTATTATTAACTTCACTCCAGAGCCGTGGTGAGAATCGATTGTGGCTTCGTTCCCGCAAATAAACAACCATTTTCACATTTTGTGGAGAGGGTGGGTGAAACATACGCAAGTTTGTAACTTTTGCATTTCAGAAGCGTTTAATTAAATCAAATCTAAACATTTTTCAAACGCGTAGAGGTATTTTGTAGCCTTTACGTTATCTGTTGCATGCGTCAATCAGTCGCTCAAAAATTGGATAAGATCCATGTCTTTTATGCGCGCAAGTTTTGTGGACCAACTTCGGGAGTCCGTGTCTTAAAGCAAAGTTGCTACTCGGCTTCGATTGAATGTGTGTTGGTGTACATCAGAAGCGCGTAAATATAAAAAACGCAATCATAATGACGGTCACAATGACTTCTTACTCAACTGGGATTAAGGCTGCAAAAAGCAAACTGCAAATCTTGCTCTTGAACCATCGAGATTTTCACCATTGGTCTTGCAAGAACGTTTTGTAAGCAAGTGGTGGCTTTCATGCAAAATCGAAACGAGGAAATTTACTAAAAACAAGCTTGAAAAACTTGTCAATTCAATGAAGATTGACTTCTATTTGCCGGCTTAAATCTGAACATAATTATTCAGAATAAAAGCGCCAGAAAAAATGCACCTTTTGTGGATGATGCTTTAAAAATAAGGGGCATTATATATTTAAATGTTGAGACTTCGTTGTTGTTTTCCCCCCCATCAAAATTTCTGGCTACGTGCCTGGCAACAGGTAAAAACTGTCCGATGGTCAATCAACTCTCAAAAAAGAAAGGAAAAAGTAGTTTGTTCCTTCAATGTATTGCAATTTTTTAATAACAAAAGAAGTTGCATAAACGGTGTCTCGTCTTGCTGAATGTTTTCTGCAGGTTATTTGCAACTTGGAGGAGAACCAGGATATCCTGGGAACAGATTACTTCAAAGATGCGACCCAGCAATGATGAATATTCCGTGTCATTCTTTGGCTGTAGACTTGTAAGAGCGGTGTGTCTTGCTGGTGTGCTACGTAATAATTTCATTGTGTACATGGGAAAAGATCAGTTCCTCATGCTTTCATTGGACAAAAATTTAAGAGCAAAGCAGTATTTTTACGGGATTATACGGAAAATAAAAAATAAACGCTCTCACGCAATTTCCACCAATGCATCAATGGCTGCAACTGATTTAATGTTTACTCCCTATTGCATCCCTACACCCTGAAAGCATGGAGCGGATGCACAAATCGTTTTCAGATTCTGTGATGAAGGTTACAAGAATCCATTTCTTGAAAAAATATCATTATGTTGAGACATGAATTGAGTACAAATGGTGGCAGTAAACGTGAATGAATTTTAACGCAAATAAAATATATTTTTAACACTCATCGTTAGATTGGAACTCACCCATTTTCTCACAACATTGTGAACATGTGTCAGCAATGAAACAAATACTCACCTGCTCTCTGTACAGGTTAAGAACTTCGACTGCTTCACTTTTTTGCCGAAACACTTTCTGACCTGAAATGAATGCTTTAAGTCACTTTCATTCTTGTCGAAGGCCAGGGGGATTGTTTGCGCCGATACTTGTTTATCCACGTCGGAAGACTTGCCCGAAACGATAATGGATCTCAGATGTACAAAGTTACAAAACTAAATGTGTTGCTTGTTACATTAAAGCCTGTGTGATAGAGAACAAAAGAAAAAACTACAGTTGCAGTAAATATTTAATACTATCCATTGGTTTAGATTTCATGTGTTCATTGCCACTATTCGCCAACTTCTTTAGAAAACAATTTCGATTGACAATGAATGAGCGACAGAAACATGACAGTAAATTATATCAATGTGCATGTTTCGAATCACAATTCGTTGATTTGATGTTACTACGTACAACGCACCAATACATTGATTCTAAATAACATGAAATAACATATTAGATACGAAAATCTGCAATAGACATGGTCTTCCGGTTGCCTGTTTTGACTACGGTCGATATACAGGGAATGCTCTTTTTATGGCAAAAATCACTTGAAATAGGAACCGAAAATATTTTTTACTGTACATATTGGAGATGGGTGCGTTGCGGTATAAGATGAAGCAATTTCGTAACACGGATGAAGAACCTCAGTTGAAAAGTGAGGGTTTCTTTTTCAGATAACTGGTGCAGGACAATAATCTTTTCTTCATGATCATATTTAGTTTTGTCACCCAGGGTGCTTGCAAAACTTTCAATAGGACGTTGAAACAAAGCAGATGTTTCAAGATAGGATGTTTTTCAATTATTCAAGATAGTTTTTTGTTACAAATTTATGGAACAAAGCACATGTATAAGATGAGTTCCACAGAAACATCGACATTGCACACGTTTGATATTTCTTGTTTTTTTTAAATAAAAGCCGTTTCAGTAGTAGTTTGTTTATCCACAGACACTCTTGCAAGCGATATCACTGCTGCTGGGACGTTTTGAAAGAAGTCTGCTATCAATCTATATATCACAGTAAGGCATAAAAATAATTACTTTATCGCTTCAGTATCCTGTGACAACGTTTTTGGCAGATTGCATTGACATGCAGCAGGCTTTACTTCACAACAAATGACAAAAAAATCGAGCTGCTTTGAAAAGAACGCTATTGGTTTACGACGAAACCCGAAGTTAATCGAAACGAATGCAAAAGCTAAGCAACCAGTGCTGCCTCCACTACTAACATTGCCGCGTGCTGTTGGTACGACCAAGCAGGAAAGAAAACTAGCACCAAAAACACCAAAGTTTTATGTCTTTGCAGAAACACAAAGGCAGTGTGCGTTGCAGGTTAACGGCAAAACATTGTAGCAGGTGGACAAGTTCAAGTACCTTGGGGCGGTATTCACGAGTGACGGAAGGAAGAACAAGGAGATTGATACACTGAGCGATAAAGTAAACGCAGTTCTGTCTGAGCTTCATCGCTCTGTGGTCACAAAACAGGAGCTTTCAAACACCACAAAGCTGTCAGTTTTTAGATTGGTCTTTGTTCCGATCCTCACCTGCGGTCATGAATTTTGCGTAATGACTGAAAGAGTGTTGTATCAACAGTGGAAACGGGATTTTGCGAAGAGTTCACGGTGTGGCACTTCACGACAAAGTGCGCAGCTGTCAAATTCGTAAAGCCCTGAATGTCAAACCACTTTTCCGAATCGCGAGATCTCAGCGACGTTCGGCCATGTGTCCGTATAGCCCCAGGAAAGATAGGCAAGTCTTTCTGGCTATATCCACGGGAAATCGGCCCAGAGGTCGTCCAAGGAATAGGTGTCGCGACAACGTATCTGGTCTTACTTGTTAACGTCTTGGTGTGGAGAAGGCAGAACTATCAGAAGTTGCTGTTAACCGTGAGGTATTTCGAGTCTTTCTAGGGCTGCTGTCCCCGCCACCTCATCGGTACAAGAATGAATAAATGAATAAATAAAGTTTCTACTAATACGCCATAAAAGCGCAGCTCAAGCTCAAACAGCCGTCCACTTGGAAGTCCACTTGACTAAATTCAACGCTTCATTATGCGCTGCAGTGCAGTATGCTGTCAAGATCAGAGTTGTAAACGGGCCTCACTTTGAAGCCCGAACCCAGGTCGAGCCCAAAATCACGAGCCTGAGCTCTGTATTTATTTTAGAATCCCGATTTAGGCCCGAAAGCCAAATTTACCAAGTGAGTCAAAATGTGCAACTGCGGGATACTAATAGCGTACCAAACAAATTATGAATAAATAATTCACAAGTAATCATCTTTATTGAAGGTTTAATCAATTAGATTGCTTCAGCACTACTTAGCGACAAACGTATCGATAGTTGCGATAGAATGTTGAATGCTGGCCTGAAGTATACGCCCGAAGCGGTTTGACTAACTTTGTCCCGAAACCTGGCCCGACACCCAGACCGACTTGCAACTTTGGTTCAGCTGTGAGTAGCGGGAAAGGTGATGGGAAAAGCGTGTGGGATTTGTGTCTTGTACCACAGTGTGGTGTGTTTCCGTTTTACTGATTCCACAAAGCTTAAAACTATCAAATGGTGCGTCTGAGTGCTACGAATACATTATGCTATACCATGAAAAACAAACGTCAGTAGAAATTCTACTCAGTGTTCATCTTTTAAATGTTAAAACTTCTTGTACTCTTAAATACGGCCATGAGCTGTGTGCAGGGAGCAAGTCAAAGAAAAGACGATACTTCGATTATCAGTAATTCAAGAAGAAAATGACCAGATCACTGAAAGCTCATGCTTGGTTTTCCAGGACAATAAACAGGGTTTCCAGCAATTACTATTTTTTAAATACTGTTGGATGCTCAACGTTCGCTGACTCGAAAAAAATCGGTTGAAAAAAGTGCATCATCACGAAAACGTCTTGTGTGTCAGTTATTTGATTCTTTATGTTGAGCATCCAAGCTTGATCTGTTATGCAGGCTACGCGTCTGAATGATGTCGATAGGCCTATGAAAAGGCCTGTAAACAAAAGTGCAAAGCAATCTTTTCAACACAGAATGCTACATCAAAAATGGATGCATATTTGTGGACCACCCTGTAACTCGAAGCAGCACGCTTTCCTGAAGCACATGTTCACTTTTGTATTGATTTTGATACGCAATGACTTTCCGTTTTTTGTCGTTTATGTTGATGACAATTGCCAAATATGCATTTGACGTGTGCAGTGTATTTTTTCAGTCACCAGCCTTCGCAGGAAATGCCCTCCAGGTTTTCAAGATCCTCCTCAATGCAGTGGTACGTGGCAACAATAATTTGAGATAGTTTTATGCTAATTTTCATACAATTTTTTCATTTCCTTCTTCTTCGTTTCTCAGACATCGATGAGTGCAGCAGCAATCCGTGCCAAAATGGAGGCACGTGTTTCAACCAAATCGATCAGTTCCAATGCATATGTACTCCGCCGTACAGCGGTCCAACCTGTAGTTATTGTACGAATTCTGTGCTCTTTGTTGCTTCATATTTCTACCTATTAGTTATCATTTTAATTGTGTGAACGTTGAATATAAAATTTTTGACTTATAACACAACCGTTCTTTTTCAATTTGCTTTAAGGTTTTTTCATTATGCCAAAAATCTTCATTTTTCATTATGATTTTTTCATTATTTTTCATAAGATGTTTTCATTAAGCTAAAAAAATCTTTAGAAAAGAGGTTTGACAAATTTAACGTTGATTTGGTTTACTATTTGATTTCAATTGCGAATGAGTACAGGTATTCATTGACACGTATTGTTGCAATTCGTGTTTTTCAATTGTAACTTCACCAGTTCATAAAATATGAATTTCTTTCAGTTTGTCCTGCGGCCGTCAGTGCCATAAAAAACGGCCAAGGACCAGTTTATTCACCTCCACGACCCACGGGACCTCCATATGCATCTTCCACAACAGCAAAATATACTTGTAATGATGGATATCATCTTGTACCAGCCAATGCTATGCTTACCTGCGATGGTCCCAGCAATTCTTGGCTGGGCGGTCCTATTAAGTGTGAAGGTTTGATTTTGTTATCATTTGATAAACAACTGTAAGAAATGCGTGTAACGAACCGATTTTGTTTTTTTGTTGTAACGGTGTTGATGGTAGAAACAAACAGATACTTTTCTATCATTTCTTGGGCAAGAATATCTTTGACAGTTGTGTTTGTGTTCATACTCACGTTTTTTTTAATTTAGGGAAGGTGGAGCACAATGGTACACTTTAATGTTTTTGCCACTGCTATTTCAATTTAATTTCAACTAAACTCACACTTGGTTACACGATAAAGCAACCCTTCATGTACAATATCATACTAAAACACGTTAGCAATTCACTGCAGAAACAAAATCACAACCGTGTTTTTGGGGACAATGGTTACGGCTATGGGGAACAATGGACCAGTCCGTCAGTTGTATTTTTCGCGAGATGTGGAAAAATGCGTGGTTCAACAAAAAGACTGCGAGGGTTGACGAAATGACAGCGAGGTCAACACATCAGCCAACCTTTGAAAAGAATAAAAGAAAGGCAGTCAGAAGATTATGTTTATCGCAAAGAAATAGGAAAAGGACAAACACACACACACACACACACACACAAAAGACAAACACAAGACGTATAACGCATCAAGTGCAAAAACACGTCACAAATATCGAACTGCAACGAGCAGCGGCAAAGCAAGGTTTTAATTACAAACAAAGACGGGTTTGTTTGTTTCGAATGTAGCAAATGCGTACATAATGCCAGGAATCAATGAAATTTATATTTAAAAGAGGAGCTGTTTATATAAGTTTATAAATGTAAGGTACGGTCTGTTTAATAAGACTTTTGGAATGCCATTTCAAAGCTTGGAGCCTCTGTAAGCAGAATGGCGTTGTTGTTTTACTGTTTTGTGTAAAGGAATAATTAGTACCTTATTATCCAGTTGTCACGTATGAAAATTATGATCTTTTGATTTGTATTCATATTCATCTGTGATTGCTTTTGGTGACATCCGATTGCATATTTTATACATATATTTTGCAAGTTCGTATTTCTATATGTTATGTATCTCTAGAATATAAGCAGAAAGATGCATATCCCTTATGATATTTGTTCATTGATGTGAATTTTACAGACAATGCGTGTAGCTCGGTCATTTAACTTGACTAAAGAATCTAACAAGGTTTTATTTGCAGTGCCAAAATAAGAATTGCGTAGTAGAGGTGACAGTAAACAATAGAGAAATAAATTTTACGAAGCAAATCTACATTAATGTAAGGCTGCAACTTGTACAGAGTGGCACTACCACATGCGCCATTTTTAAGGTGCATTGTTCACAAAAATTTTGGCCTATTGTGTCCGAGGATAACTCACAAACTTGTCTTCCAAACAAAGCAAAGTTAACGTAAGTACCACAGCTGACAGGAGACTAAAAAAACATGAAAGCATGGCGTTTCAAGGTTTCCAGTTTTTTTAAAATCGACTTTGACCACTGTGCCCCTGGTCCAATTGTGCACCACCTTCCCCACGTCGACTTTTGACTTTGTCTGATGACCACAGGTTCAACGTTTTTGATTTAATGATACGTAAAACTTTAAAGCAAATGTCTTTAAAACCTTTTGAAAAAATGAAGATTGCCCGAGCATGATTGCTTTACTGTTCTAAGCTTAATCTCTTAATTCCCCATGGGGTTTAGAATCTTAAAGCAAACAGATTTTACTTAACTCTAATCACACTACAGAATACATCTGACTACTGAGCAACTCACAGTTTTGTTCTTGGTAAAATTTTTGAAATATTTCATTGAATATATCTTTTTGCTTGTTTTTTTAATAAGTTGAACATAGATCGAATGTAAAATTGTCGATTTATAAAACAAACGAACTTTTTCAAAATATTTAAGAATTTGTCAAAGAAAGTGTAACAAGAAAACTCGTTGCTGAATGAAAGAGAATACTTGAAAGTATAGGTTTGAGGTAGCTAAATATTTGATTTCAATTGCAATGAATGCAGGGGCTTATTGACACGTTTTGCTGTAAAAGTGTGCTTTTTAACCATAACTTTATCTGTTCATAAAATCTAAATTTTCTGCAGCATGTCCTGTGGCCCCCAATGCCCCCAAAAATGGCCAAGGACCAGTTTATTCACCTCTACAACCCACAGGACCTCCATATGCATCCTTTACAACAGCAAAGTATACTTGTAACAATGGATACCATCCTGTACCAGCAGATGCCATTCTTGTCTGTGATGGACCAAACAAATCTTGGCTGGGCGGTCCAATTTATTGTGAAGGTGTTTATATTTAAAAAACATCCGTAGAAAATAGATGTATGGAGCCATTTGTGTTTATTCACAGTAACGCTGTTGACTGAGGGAGCAAACAGGCTTTGCATTTGTAACTGAGGTCTTCCTCATGTTATTTTTATAAAATACGCCGCGTTTTGATTTTTTCTGTTGATCGAACGTTTCGCTTTTTTGTTTTTCTGATGCAAAAAAACGTTAAACTACAAATATCTCACAATCGTTTGCAGGTGAAAATGAATTTTGTGCGAACATGATTGTAAAGTGTAATCTCTTGATTCCCAACGGGGTCACGAAATGTAAATCAAAGGGCTTTCATTCAAAAATCTTTACTTTCATTTTGATCAGGGGTGCACAACCTACTTGCTATTACCCGCCGTTAATGACTTCCGCCAGGCAGGAGCGTAACGAGGGGGAAAGGGGGATCAATTCCCTGGACGCCGAATGACTATGCGGGGCGCCGAAAAGTCCCAACAATATCACAAATACTTTTTCAATACAGTACATTTGCTTCCTATGACCTCAGGTTCGAACATGGGGGCGACAAACTTGCTCCTTGCAGCGGGCGCCATCTGACCTCGTTACGTCCCTGCCGCCAGGGAACTCAAGATATTTTTATTTCTACGTATTGCTGCTGTTCTGCTTCCACACACTGAGCCTAGCCTGATTCCACACGTCTGTTTGGCCACCTTTCTCTTAAGTACTTATCAATGCATGGCCGCCACAGCTTGTAATATGTCCACAGTCGCATAAATGTTGTCGAAAGCTGCGTGCGGTTGTACAGCGGCAGGTTGATCACCTCTGATTTGGATTATAACACGATATCTGAGTATTGAACAACCTACTATTTTATTCGTGGTAAAGTTGGTAAGACATTTCACTGATTAAGATTGAATATAAAATTCTCAAGTTATAAAACAAACGTGGTTTCTCAAAATAGGTCAGAATCTGTTAACACTAGAATGCCCCGATTTTGTATTCACGTAGAATGCCCGAAGGAGTCATTGTTACCCCTTGGCGTTTCTTGAGCAACAGTACTGTGATTACGGGTGAAGACTAGCTTTGTAAGACAGCAAAACTACAGATATTTTCCAAAAGTAATTTTATTGAACAAAACCAATGCAACAACACACAAACGGCGAAAATAAACCAGAATGCCGAAAAAGGACTTCTGTCGCTGTGAGGAACGCCATTTCACGCACAGATGTCGTGTTTTAGAAGTGCACTTTCCGCACAGTGACCTGATACATTCATGGCAGGTGGCCACTGTGCCATTCTTTTTACATTCGCTTTTCTCTTGGCAGTATTTATCATTTCACCATGCCTTGCATCGGATGTTTTTCCTCTTGAAACCGTCTTTTCTTATCATTATTTGGATGTTTTTTTTTATTCTAATAAGCTCAATTCATTCTTACTCTACACGACTATACACGTCTGACAACCTGCTTTTACCTAGTGTTATCTAATTTTGAGGAAAATGTTGCCTTACATTTGTTGGCCCAAAAGTGTGGTCTTCAACACCAGAATGTACAAGTCTTCTGCCGCTTTTACTTTCGAATTGAAACTTAAGAAACACCCCTTACATGAAAAAGACACACAAATATGTATTTTAGCAACACTTCACCTATCAAGAAAGAACTACATGCTGAGAGTTTCAGCAATTTAAATAATGCGATTTTGTTTGTTTTCTATAAATTTTTACTTTTTTGTTTCTTGTTTCTTCTTATGCACATCCCATTTTTTCGGCATGAAAGTACACTCCATAATATTTGTTTCATTTTCTTTTGTACCTCATCAACTACTTTTTTGTTTTTTTTACTTCATTTAAATATTTTTTCACCACACCAAATTTTTTCAACTGAATTTGAACCACTCTTTTGTGTACGTAGGCATGCTCACCTCTCCTTTAAATTTACTTCACCGTGTTCTATGTTTGTTTGTTTTTCTAACTGTGCTTATTTGATTACCATGTTCATCGCAGACCAATTTATAACAGACAACCTTCTAAATAGGTCTGTTATGAATATAGTGTATTATGAACGTGGTCTGTTAGAACGGGTCTGCTGTGAACAGGGTCTGTTATGACTAAATTTATTTTGAACGGGTCCTTTATGAACACGTCTGTTATGAACGTGGTCTGCTGTGAACGTGGTCTGTTGTGAACGTGGTCTCTTACGAACGTGGTGTGTTATGAACAGGCTTGATATGACCGTGATCGTTCCTCGGCTGGTCTGTTACGAAAGGGTCTGTTACGAATGGGTATGTTACGAACGGGTATGTTATGAACGGGCCTGTTATTAACGAAGTCTGTTATGAACGTGGTGTGTTTTGAATGGACACTAGTGAAAATATACGCCCAAGCCAACATCCCCAAGGAGACATTTTGCCTCCATTTGGCATCCCAGTGGTAAAGATACTGTAATTAGGAAACCCATTGCTGAATGAAAGAGAAAACTTGGAAAATGTGAGTCTGAGTTGGATTCCTATTTGATTTCAATTGTGAATGATTGCAGGTATTCCTTGACACGTGTTGTTGCAATTCGTGGTTTTCGTCATTTATAACTTCTCCAGTTTATAAAATATAAATTTTCTGCAGCATGTCCTGTGGCCCCCAATGCTCCCCAAAACGGAAAAGGACCGGTTTATTCACCTCAACAACCCACAGGACCTCCATATGCATCCTCCACAACAGCGAAGTATACTTGTAACGATGGATATCGTCTTGTACCAGCCGATGCTATGCTTACCTGCGATGGTCCGAGCAAATCTTGGATGGGCGGTCCTATTCAGTGTCAAGGTTCGTTCTTGTTTGTATTTGATAAATAACTGTAAAACATAAGTTTAAGGAACCCATTTTATTTTTTATTGTAAGGATGTTGGTTGCAGAAACATAATTTTATATCGTTTCCTGCGATGGATTACCTTTGAAGTTTATTGTATATTTGTGGTAGTCCTCATGTTTTTTCAAAATGCGCCGAGCTTCGACTTTGTCCGTTGACCCAAAGATAACTTTTTGATTTGATCATGCAAAAACTCACAACGTTGTGATCGTGGGCCCTGAGCACCAAGAGCGCAAAGCTCTAACACTGTGGCAGCAACCAACATAGAGATCACACACCGTATTATATCTGTTTGTGCGTGTTTGCGCCACAGACATACAGGAGCTATTCCAACAATCTTGATTTTCTCCTTTGCAAAAGGCTTAAAATGCAGTATATGTGTTTTTTGTAGAGGACGTTAAATCGGAGAGGTGTCACCTGCGCAACGCACTGCGCACGGGAATCGGTAATGACGGTTGTCCGGACATGGGTGTTTTGCCGCTCTATGCTTAAGCTCTCAATCCCAATTGGGTTCACAGCTTTAGAGCAAACGGTTTTTACTCAAAAATCTTATCGCACTTTAGGTCATAAAAAATATCCTGAATGTCTCACATTTAACTGTGAAACTCAGAAGGGTTCCTTATATTTTTGTCTTTAGAAGAGTTTGCTTGAAGTAGGATTTGTGCGAAAGGTAGAATGTTATTATCACTGCGTTCAATCCAACTATCGCAGTGACAATGCAATTACTGTATCACAGTGACAATGCAACTATCACTGCATTTACAGTGGAATTTCGATATGCGTTGAAATGATACAGTGACACCCCTCTGCCTTTTTGATAAAGTTTTACAATGAAATGAAACCTTGCAGATATCACCACTGCTGTAAAAGAACAACCACAGCAGTTTTGCAGTAACTATTGTAGGAATGTTTTCGACAACAGGTCCAGCTACACAGGATTAAATCTTAGACGCTTAGTCATTTTTCCGGTCGAATGCCGTATTGGATATTGGTGAATTCATTTTCTACGTTATCACCATAGGAACGGCGTGTGTTGCAGACAAAATGGCGGTCGCGATTACGGACGTTTGTTATCGGTTTAGCAGTGTGTTTATCTCCAGTTCTGCTTTAAGTTAGCCAAGGAGTCTCGGGATTATTCTTTGGTGTGAGACGTTGGTTCTTCACATTCATCCTTCGGTGGCGGTATGATGTTTGTGTTCGGACGCATTCGCTGGGGCGGACGATCATTCACTTGACCCGAATATTCGTTGTGAAAAAATTGGTGAAAGCTAACAATCAAAACAAATACTTTTGTAAGGGACCAAATGGTTGGACGGCTGCACAAATTCCTCGGAAACGACGCACTTTGCCCACCCTGACCCTTGATCTTGGCAATATTTTTGGATCTTTCTAACAGATCATGTTCTTTGTACGTGGGTGACGACCAAAGGACATACAGTGACAGAAACATTCTGCGCTGTCCCATATTCGAACACCCACGTGCGCAGTGGGTGAACAGTTTTACCCCACATGTGGGTGTCTTGTGAGAAACACTGCCGTGTAGTTTTTGAACCGGGCCTTTTGTTTGAAGCCCGAACGCGGCTCTTGTTAACCCCCCCGTGACGCCCGATTATGTTACGTTTCGAACGTTCTGGCTTATTTTACGTGTGTGATCATTCCCAGTTACATTCGCGTTAGCTCCACCTCTGAAGTGTTCCAAAAGTAGCAGGCATTGCTGCACAGGGCCATCGGCCTTAAGCCGATGCAACCGATGCAGCTGCATTGGGCCCCGCGCCATGGTGTTTGGGTAGATTGTTCATTTTGCCAGATGCACCTTGCGGTTCGATAATTCAGTAGAAACGCCACATGAATTTCATTGTTAACAAAGAACGCTCTCGTCAGAACGAGGAAATTTCCTCTCGAACGTTAGCAAAGGCCCTCAGTTCTCGTGTTAATGCTGCACTGTATATCTGCGCTCTACTACGATCGTAACACGGTTGACTGAACACGATGGCGTCATAAAATCACTGCTCAGAGGGGCCCCGCACTGAGGTCTTGCATTGGGCCCCGCATCTGCCAGGGCCGGCCCTGTTGCTGCAAGTACGTTTGTGTAGGACAGACTGTGTATTGCAGCTACTGCTCGTAGGGACCTGTTCCTTGACATGTTTGAATGAATATCAAGACAGATGATTTCATACTTATTTTTTTGTTGAAACTGTTGAGCTGTTTCGAATGAAAACGTTGAAAAACTTTGAAGCTTAAGAGTTTTTCCTCTTTTCCAATTAGTTTTTCCTGAAACTTTTTTATAAAGTCTATCATCGAAATCTCTGATTTTGCAGATGTCATCTTTGATCTCAATTTCTATTTAGCTTTGAGTTTTTTTCAGAAATTAATGAATGCGACTCAAACCCATGTGTTGGTCCAAGTGCGTGCCAGGATCAAGTTAACGATTTTTCGTGCACTTGCCAGGCTGTTTTTGCTAGCGGAAAGAGATGTGAAGGTGAGTGATTGAAACATTTCATGATGTCGGAACTTTTTCTTACATGTCAGGTGGTGCCAACGGAAGTGGACGTTTCACTTTGCTTACCTCAGCGCACGTCTGTTTTGAAAACAATTATGGAAGTTTTCTTGCGTCTAATTTAGATTTTGGATATCGTATTTGTTTTGTCATGCCTAATGTCTATTACGTTGCACAGGAGATTAACCACATTTTTTGCTACAGTTGATTTCTTGATGAATGCTTTAAACTGATAAAGACACAAGTATTCAACCACTTATGTGCAGTTTATGTTATACAAATTTTAAAAGGTTTACGTTTGCGGATTGTGCATTTCTTGGGAAAATTACAAGTGAAGAGGTTACCACAAGAGTTACAAAATATCAATTTTTGCTAAAATATTCCAGAAAATGAAAACGGCAAACGAAAACATTTAGCAACGCAGCTGCACGTCTTGAAAAATCGCATAGGGAACAACAACAAAAGATGACGATATGTGGTCATTTGCACATACAACTGTTTTCACCATGCGCAATAATGGAGTGAATGAACCTGAAGGAATTGCGTCACAAAGCAAACAGGCTGTGGTCATGCGCAGAAAAGGAAAGCAACATCACCTATCAATCATCATTGTAAGCTATTAATTTGCAGGAGAAATCAATTGTGCATGAGTCAAGCAATAGATATCAGTAATTAAGTAGATCTCGAGTCAACCTGTAACGAGTTTTCCTTGTTCCAGAGGAATTCAAATAATATCAAGCATTTCTAATCGCTGGAAGTGACAAAACTCTCCCTTCACTAACCTTTACCACCTGCTCAGGGCAAAGGCGGATCCAGTCAGTAAAGGTACGAGGGGGGGGGATTTCAGTAATATTTGGTAGTCAAGTCTGGTAACGGCTTCGCTACTGTAAAAGGGATGAAGTATACTTTATAACACTGCTGTGACAAAACAATCGATGACAAAATGGCCTCATATCGTGAATGCTGTTTTTTGAATTGTAAAATATCATGGTGGATAAAGTTACTCTCGTAGGTTTTAGGGGGGCGATCGCCACGATCGCTCCATCTGGATCCGCCCCCTGGTTCAGGATACTGTTGCTTGCTGTGCAAGCATGCAACTCAGGTTTTGGTATTTTGTGGCTTTTAAATCTGGTAAGTAGATTTCGCTGAGTCTAACAATTATACGGGGCACTATGGAAGCGTCAGCTTGTAAACGATGTTGCAGCGTTTCAAAGCGCTTTGAGATGCCCTGAGCGAAACGTTACCTTGTAGTTTTAAAGTGTTATGGACAAATCTCTGAACAAAATTATGAATTTCGAAATTACGGAGATTGCTTTGAATTCAGACTGCAGATGGTGAAAGGTGAGCCTAAAAATGCATGTTTGAAAACTATTTGTTCTAGGTTGCGACTGTTAGATCTTGAAAACGTCTTTTCGTGTTTGGTTTTGTACTTCGATCATCGGTGGTACAAACGTCGTTATAACAAGCTTTGAGAAAGGCAAATTGTTGCCCAACAGCATGCTTTCTTATTGTTTCAAAACTCTAGTGCATTATTTAGTGAGGGTTGTCTATTCAATAGGCAGGATGCAAAAATACTTAAGTAAATTCAAGTCGAGCTGCCAGTATTAAAAGCAAAACGAGATTGCCGTGGTAGAGACCAGTTTATGAAGGCTTCTCTGATACGAGTGACGCAACCTCTCGATTTCTGTCGATCAAAACATCATGAAAGACAATCCAACTTTTGATCGCAAGCTTCCTAACAGAACACATATTGCTATGCGTGTCATGCATAAAGCCAGGAAACAACTACAGTTCGGAAAAAAACGTGCTGGTTGCATATCATGAAAGCAAGTTGAGTTTGTTTCCACGTTGGGAAGGTTGGGAAGATTTGACCGTTTTGTTGATGACGTGGTTCATGGAAACGTCAGACATCGTTGATAAAATGATTGGCTTTATAGCAACACCATCTACAGTATTAAATTGTAAAATTGGCCGTTGAATGTGAAATTCTTGTTTTTCACACGCAATTGGTATTTTATTTTTATTTTTCAAAACTTAGTTCTCTTAAAACCATAAAACGAGTCATTTCCACTATAATGGCATTGGGTTAATGGTATGTCAATAGTGAAATTAACCAGGATTTTAGGGAATAAACTCATTGTCTTAAAAGACGTCATTTGTTGTTGATTGACTGCACTGAAGTCTTCCATCGACGTAAGAATGCCAGATTATCAAAAAGACAAGTTCGCACTTGTATGTTAAATTTCAGCCAGTGTTTTTCACCTTAAAATTAAATTATACTAAATTATGCTGTAGATCAATATGATGGTTAACCCATAGGTAATGACCCACAAGCTGGAACACGTCACGGAAAGTTGACTCTGTAAAATGTAAGAAATAAACTTCACACACAACATTATTCATGTGGAATATGTATATTGCACTACAGACTAACACGTTATCGGCATCCTGTTATTAGCAAATCTTTGTGGGTCACTATGTTATCATCCAGTTCAAGGTAAGAAAAACGCTAAGAGCCAATGTTAGAGAGGATGTCGCTTTTCTAAAATTTAATTGCAAACATGATTGATACGATATGATATTGTGCATAATTTATTCGTCCTCTCTTGACAAGCAAGACCTCTGCACAAATTTTGCTAAATACCTTAATAACAAACAGCTTGTACAGCACCTTTACTTTCAAGTTTTGGGATTTGTTGTTTTCAAATATTCCTGATAATTAAATTACAGATGAAAACGCAAAATGAAAACGCTTTCGAAGCAAATTCAAGAACGCTGTTTCATGACACACCAAGGAGCAAAATCCTGACCGTTGCAACATAAATAAATATTTCAAACAAGTTATTGGTTTAATTGTTCCTAATGTTTAGTCAGATGCTATTGTAGAATCTACGAAACAGAGGATCACTTTCAACACAAAACCTCTGTAATATAAGGTTTATTTAATCATCATTTTAGGAAGCAGCGTTTGATTAATTTGATGAGCGGATAGACTGGACAATACAATGTGGTGATCATATGAACCTCTAAAGTACGTACGGAATAACAGTAACTAAAAAGTCAATGGAAACAGGTCAAACTCTATTTCTACGCAGAATAAAATGCCATTTAACTACCACCCTCTGAATGCTATTTGCAAACCGAAGCAACAGTAGATAGTTCCACTGATGAAAAAAAATTATTTACGCAGTGTGTGGAAGGGAAAGCTAGTCCAGAAACTAACATCAAATAATATCGCCGTTGGGTTTGGCGAGTATTTCACTGATGACAGAAAAACTAAAGTATACTTTAAACAAGGCAGTGATAAGATTCAAAGTCACACGATCCTATTCTGTTGATAGTAGGCGATGATGGAGCGTATGCAAAATCACCGTTATCCATGTAAATTCTAAGGAGCGCATATTGAATTGATGAGATTGAACCAACGTGATCAATCATATTTGCATTGTTCAGTGTGTGCTGGATCACCAATCGACTCACGGTCTGGAATTCGCCCAGTGATTCCAGATTTCTGTGAAAAACTTACCCGTCTTTTGACCACAACGAGCACAGTTTATGGTTGGGTAAAAGAATCGGACATTTTTTTGGGTGGTGATCACTGCAAGGTATAGTGCTATTTATATGTGAATGCTCTAGGTTTTCACGTTTCATTGGATTATCAGTTCGTGGAATACAATTTATGTTTTCGCAAATAAACTGGCGGGAAACATCTGTTTCAAAAGTGTTCCATTACAAAATAAAAAATATATTTTTGAGACGACATGTAAAAACCAAAAAATCTAGTTAGTCAGAGCACAAGAGAAGAAGCATCACCGTTCAACTTGGTTGGTTGTCGAAAACATTTTTACAAGTAGCCAAGACTGTAACTCATAAGCTTATCGCAAACACTATCGTTTGCTCATATCTTTTCATAACCGAGAATTAAATGATGTGCTGTTTCTTATAAGATGCATAGGACAATGTGCATGACTTCGTGCAGTTTCATAAAACAACACCTTCAACTTCAACACATGTCAAATTGTTGCGGGTGCTAAACCTGATATTGTCTGGAGAAGAAGGAAAAACAGTAGATGTATTTTTATTTGTCTGGTGCAGCAAACATATTTGGAGGAATTTCCAATTCGACTGCTGTTTGTAGTCGTCGATGTCACATGTTATTACTTTTTCGATTCGAAAAACCTGCAGCAAATGTTACCATAACATGAGACCTTTGAGTTCAGAATGCCCTTTTTCAATAGAAACGCCAGGGTTTCATTGG
>Ga0210059_1001460_pt1 | contig 35581 bp, 19 predicted proteins | sample Ectturendosymbi2_FD_188042 | JGI IMG/M metagenome (GOLD analysis project Ga0210059, IMG submission 188042) | Ecteinascidia turbinata endosymbiont from Florida, USA - Sample 2 (SPAdes) (version 2) | ecosystem: Host-associated > Tunicates > Ascidians > Unclassified | place: Key West, Florida... | reverse complement strand
CGCCTTATTGACCCCACCATCAAGGACGCCTTGCGAATTGTGACTGGATGCCTGCGTCCTACACCAGCGGACAACCTTCCAATCCTCGCAGGCATCCAACCTGCTGAGCTTCGTCGCAATGGAGCCACACTTTCTCTGGCACGCAGTGCCATGGAGCCTGGAAATCTGCTCCACTCAGCACTCACCTGCACATTGAGTGCAAATGCACGGCATCTCAAATCGAGACACCCATTTGTACCCGCCGCACAACAACTCATCAGTTAATCTGACAACAACAACACACGTGCGGCGCAGTGGGCGGATCATCAATGGAATGTGGAGTGGGGGGACAACCCTATAAGACTTCGCAATTTCATCCCCGACACCGCCACCCACCTCCTCGGAATGACTCTCTCAAGAACAGCCTGGGTCCGGCTTAACCGCCTCCGCACGTTTCCGTTCCTACTTGTACAAATGGGGCATGTCCTCCTCTGCGGCCTGTGAGTGTGGCGCAGAAGAACAAACCGTCGACCATGTTGTCCTCCGATGTCCAATCCATCGACCTCCCCATGACTGCACGGCCTGACGGTTCTGGACAATGAGACAATCGAATGGCTGCTCAACACCTGCCCCGAGATCTAGTGCGGTCTAGCAGGGGTTATGAAGAACTGTCTCGAGAGAAGAAAATGTGGCTGTGTTGACAAGGTGAAAAACTTCATGTTTTTATGAATGGAAAAGGTTAGATGCCCAATGAACAATATCATTCATTCTCAACAGTTGTTCATCTCTGCAATGTTCTGAGAATGCAACTTAAGCTTGTTTTCCTTTTCTAAGCATCGTAACCACGAATAACCGTTAAGGTGGATTCGAGTTTTCGCCGGTCTTATAATCTTGTAAAAATCATTCCATTCTTGAGAAAATCGGATGAAAAGGTTTACCGCCAAAAACGTGTGCAGGAACTATAACATATTCACTGCACACGTTAAAGATCAACCGGTTTTGTTACATAATTTTATAAAACGCAAAGCAAAATTGCAATTTCCTGGTCGAGATGCACGCGATGCCGTAAATGAAGGGTGGAGATGAATAAGATGAAAATATTCACTTGCAAACCAGAAACATAAATCTCTATTGCAGACAAACGTATTGTGGACTAAAATCCTGTTTCATTTCAGAAAATAAACATATCAGAGTAGTACGAGCAGCGGCTGCATCAACGAATTTGACAAATTATTTTCACAAGACGGACTAAAATAGAAAATAACGTCACTTCTGCAAAGGGCAGGCTCACATTTTCCACGTTGTTCAAACGTTAGGCCTACATCATTTGTACTATGTTCTATCGATTCTACTTTGTAAAGTATTGAAGAAAATGATATTGAACATTGTGGAATTGCTGCAAATGGCAGCAATCACAATGGATTCAAGTTGCTTCTAGTAACTGGTGAACATTTTGACTTCGACAATAGTGTTTTTCAATCTAAAGGGATCAATTTTGACAACAAACCTATTAAAACTGCTGACATATTTCCGGGCATGTGAAAAAACATTAGAAAAGAGCGAGCTTCTGAAATGTGTGTCACCGTGTCACCTTTGCAGGTTATAGCTGCAACACAACATTCAGGGCCTGCCCTAGCAAGTGCGGGGCCCAATGCAAGACCTAGGCGCGGGGCCCCTCTGAGCAGTGGTTTTATGACGTCATCGTATTCAGTCAACCGTGTTACGATCGTGGTAGAGCGCAGATATACAGTAAAGAATTAACACGAGAATTGAGCACGTTTGCTAACGTTCGAGAGGAAATTTGGTAGTTCTGACGAGAGCGTTCTTTGGTAACAATGAAATTTATATGGCGTTTGTACTGAATTCTCAAGCGCAAGGTGTATCTGGCAAAAATGAACAATCTACCCAAACACTATGGCGCGGGGCCCAATGCAGCTGCATCGGTTGCATCGGCTTAAGGCCGGCCCTGACAACATTTGAGGACTGGGGTGTAATGAGCAAGGTAGCGTTGTGTTTGTTAATCTAAGGAAAATGTTTAGCACTTCACAGGTTGGAGTAGGCTATCCGGCAAATCTTTTCAACAATTGTGTCCACTATGGCTTTGAAAAATGCATAAGTACGCCACGCTTGGGAGCTTAAACAGTCCCGTCGCCACGGGGGACTTTGGTGGGCTTAGACCCCCAAACAAAACACCAAGCCTCCCAAATTGAAATATGAAATCCTGTAAGTCAGTGGAGTTTTTAGCAATTTTTCAATGTTAAGGCCCCCTACACAAACGTAAATCCCCCCTATTGACGTCTTTCTAACTACAGTTCTGAGCCTAAACATCTGCTCCACTCCACACTCACCAATCGGCCTGATGAGCAGCAGCGGAAGCAACACATTAGTGTCTGCTGTGCAGTAACTACTCGACTCCGTCGTCGGCAGCTGTATGAACTGGGCGGAACAGATTTGAAACACAGAGTGGGAGGAAAGCAGCACCTGGCTCCGTGATGTCATAACCGACGTCACTAACAACCCTGCTGAAATGTCCCACCCAATACCAGGATTGGTCAAGCTCTAACTGTTTTCGTACTAGTGTCAGACGATGAAACTTTTACAGGCACGCGTGGGATTGGCTTGGGAGTGTGGCGCTGTGGAACAAACCGCATATCAATCACATTGTACCGAGATGTGCCACACAACGACCTAGTTTATGTGGTCTGGTGATTTTAGATAACGAAAGCCAAAGTTGGTCAAGCAATGCAAGCCCCGAAGTATAATTTGACTGCGCGGCACGAAAAGCAACTCATAACGACTCAAATGAAGCGACAGCAATGAAATTGATTGCTGTTTTTATTGCAAATCTGAGTTGTGAGGACGCCTTACCCGAAGAACATGTTTTTTCAGCTTTGAAAGGTAGATGCTTGAAATTGAACGTCCTGGCAGAAGCAATCCCGCTAAGGCTTAGAATTGCTTCTGAGAGTTGCTGCAAAGCATTGAAATATAAAATTTTGTGTTGATGAAAACTCAAGGATTTCTTAAAATAGTTAGAAGGTTTCCTTGCAGCCTAGGATGGTTGATCTGTCAGCTGTAACCCAAATACTGCAGAATTTTGTTTGGATGAAATACGACGTGAGAAGAAAAGTTTGATGCAAGAAGTCCAAATGCCTCAAGGCATGTAGGAAATATTAATCAATTGCCGCTCGTTTCCAATACAGGTGAAGTAGTTTCAATAAACGGATAGTTATTACTATTTATCTATGATTTACCTTAAGGAATATTTTTACAGTTAAGGATCAGACACTATGGTATTTACAAATTATATGTTTCGTCTACCAGCCCCATTTGTGCTTTCATAAAGTCAGGCACGATGATGTTTTCAACGCTATCACCATTACTTTATTGTTTTGTCCAATCAACAAATTTGATCTGCAAAGTTGGTTACTTTAAACAATTTTCTACTTATGGTTCTCACCAGTGGCGTAACTTACAGGGAGCGGACCGCCTCCACTGGCAAGCTAGATGTAAAGACTGAGCCCCTTTTAGTTGACATTTTGATATTCAGCATTCTTTTGGTTTTCAGTAGGTCATTGTTTTTGTGTTTTTCGGGGTGCGTTCGTTTTACTAGCTAGTACAGACATCCGGATTCACTATCATTTCTTAACTTTTTTTCTATGTTTTGGCTATTGGCTCCTTACGGTGGTCAGCGGGGCCCCTTCATCTGAGTTTCCCCCCTGGCTCAAACCTCTGGTTACGCCACTGGTTCTCACCCGAAATCCAAATTAGGTACTCAGTAAAACCATCATAATCAGATAACCAGTTTCGAAAGCTTTCTTCTGACTCAGGCGCGCAACCAGGGGGGCCATTTGGAGCATATACCCCCCGAAATTTTCAAAACATTGCATAGCAATTTTGACATTTGTAGAAACTTTGGAAAAAAAGATGAAATTTTGTATTCTAATAATTTTAAGGAAATCTTATTGGAATTTTTCTTTGTCTTGCTCGTTAATCATCTCCTTACAAGATTTATCTTGAGACAGGTTATCTGATCGAAAATTTCGTAAATTGGTATTCAACCACAAATATGCTGGAAGTGTCAACTTGGGAAATAGTTTAAAATGTTCGTATTTTTAAGGCATTTTTTGTCAATTTGTTCGTTTACTATTTTGTCTTAGACAGGCCTCAATTTGCCCTTTATAACATTAGGGTACTGAAACTTTATAATTTATAACATTAGGGTACTGAAACTTTTATAACATTAGGTTACTGAAAACCCTTTATAACATTAGGGTACTGAAACTTTATAACATTAGGGTACTGCTGAACCGTGCAAATTGGCAATTGCTGAAACATTCAAACTGATAAGAGAAATCTTGACATAGCAGTTAGTGTCTCGTCAAACCACTTGTTCTTCTACGACCTTTTGATTATTATTTTTGTTAAGGGCAAAACGGATCACCATTATTATGGTAGTACATTTCTTAAAAAAGCGTTGTTTAGCTGCATTTTCGCTTCGAAACCTGATAGTTTTTAATTAAATTTAGGTTAAGGACTGTTTCACGTTTTAGCGTCTTTCTGGTTGATCCCAGTACCACGACTTGGGAAAAAGGTTAAGTAAAGTGTCATATGAGTGGTAGTCAAGTATTGAACGCACCTACCTACTAGACCACTTTGGCTCCAAATGACGCTTTACAAGACCCTAACGTTTGCAACCAGTGCAAGTCCTGAAAGCTCACAGCCCTAAACGTGCTTCTAAAAGCTTTCACACAACTCATGGACGCCAGAAATAGCCGTTTTGCCCAAGACACCCGATCCGTTATGCGCCGAAGGCACAAGACACCTGATCCGTTTTGCACCAAATGGTAGCATTCAAAGATCCCCTCACCCTTGACATAGGCTATCTTTCAAGTTTGGGATCTTCATTTGTGATATAGATTCAAGCACATGCTGGAAGAACAGGTCTAGAACGAATTTGCTAAAACAAGACGAAAATTAGGCAGTTTTACTACTGTAGTAGCCTATACATCTGTCACACTAAAGCTATGATTACACTAGTTGAGTACGGAACCAGGTATTTGTATGAGAATACAAATTGTTGCTCTGTCCTGATCGTTCGGTCTGCATCTTGATTAAAACTGGAAAGTTCTCATTTTCGGAAATGTTGCGGAGATAACTTTCATATGTGTTTCAGGCTTATGCAGGATCACATGGAAATATTTCAACTACAGCAAAACCGTTTAAGGCAAAGAGTGCAAAAAGCACAGTCACTCCTTACTGACACTTGGGTGGTAAAAATCTAAAATATGTTAATATCTGGGAGCTGTACTGGATACTGAGCTGCCAGATGACAAAGACATTCAGGGACAACTGCGATAAAAATATTGTGCAGCAAACAAGCTGCGCGCCTCTTCTCACGATGTTCAAATGCAGTTAAAAATGTATTTCTTCGTTACATTTGTACGCCCATGTATGCATCACAATTATGGTGTAATTTCAGTAAGTCATGCATGCAAAGATTGCGTGTGGCCTATAATTTTGGATGCAGAGCTCTACACCACCTGCCTTGGAGAACAAGTGTTAGTAGTCATGACTCGTCAGGTTCAATGTAACAGTCCTACATTTCAGGCCGTATTAAGAAAAAATATGCACTTATTTCTCGAAAGATGCAGAAGGTCTAATAACGTAGTGGTTGCCCGCTTTGATGCAGTCAGATTGTTTATATTTTCCTTATTCTTTGAACACTACAACCGCATTTTACTTTGCGACTGAGTGCTCGGACATTGCAGTGTTTACTCGTTTGAGGGTGTGCATGTCACAATGCATTCGTACTTTGCCTGGGCTTGACCAGTTTAGGAATTAGCGTCCCACTCTGCAGTAGTGTTGCGCCAAGTGAACAAATAGTGTTAAAGAATGCGTCTGTAAACCTGAGGCTCGGTCTCCAACGCCGTTACAAAACATTCTGTTAGGTAGGTTTCTGTAGCCCGGTGTCAAGCGAAATTTCTGACCTGTTATTTTGCGTCAGTTATTTTGCTTCTCAGAGTAAAAAAATAAAATTTGGCGATTACTTTTTTGATGTGTTGTGTAAATTAAAACTTTTTGGTTAGATGTCAGATATCCACAACAAGCTACAGTACGGGAATAAGTAAAACCAGTGAAAAATGTTGGACTTAATCTTAGACTTCAATTATTTTTCTTTTTCTAACTGTAACATAAACCCTAACCCGACACACTTAGCTAAACACCAAATCCTAAGCCCTAATCATCAGTTTTCTCAGTGTATTTGATATGTTGAATGTTTCTCTGTGCATGCGCATATAGCGTGAGGTCAGGTGATTCAGCCTCCAACGCTGTTGTGAAACGTTCTGTCTTTATTAAACAGCGTTTTGCAGAAAGTGCGTGTTTGTACTATGGACTTCGTGCCTGCGGCCAAAAATACATTATTATTATTATATGTGACCGTTTGCGAAAAAGTTGTACCACGGTTGAACAGGCAAGATGACGTCATCGAATGAAATTTAATGAAAATTGCTCCCACCGAAATGAAGAGCTGGTTGCGGCCCCTGCTCTGACTAGCCCTGCTCTGACTAGCCCTGCTCTTACTAGCACCCTTTTCTTTTTCTGAGCTTTTCTGCAATATGTGGCTAAAATTTCAAACTGTTGGACAACACGCTCGTCAACCGTTCAAGCTTGTTGATCATATACATTAAAAAAAGCTTTTGAACATGTTAAACACCTAAGGAGAGTGAGTGGAAGCAAGCCACCAGTGATCGGTATTTACTAGGTCAGGACAGGTTTAATTAATTATAGTAAACATGCAAGGGTTAATGTTAACAAGTGTTGTTGTTATAATGCACAATAGCATGGTGGCATATGACAAGTCTATCTTTCGAAATGCATTATTGGCTAGAAATTATTTTGCGTACGTTTTCGTCAACTTATCTTTCAATTTGTTGCCATAGATGTACCATTGTTACATACCAAAATATACTGTGATGTGTTTTATAACGCAGTTGTTAAAAGTTGAAAAATATATTTTATAATATGATTCAAACTAACATGTTTATTTCAAAATGGTATAAACCTTTCTTTTTCTAGTATTGAAAGAGGTATTGCATTACAATTTCTTTTTATTGTAGACAAGCTTTTTAAGTATTTTGGTACAAACTGAAAAGGTTGCAAGCACTTTATTCAAATACTCCAAGTTCGAAAATCTTGGGAAATTTTGACAGAATTTTATCTCTATGTGTAAGTTTTTCCGAAATTTATTTGAAGCCTCAATTCCAGATAAAAATTGGACAGGACATATCCCGCTGGAGCGATAGGCTCTAAAGTTCGCTTTTGGTTATTTACCGATTTTCCGCAACGTGGGTCGTGATCACAACACGACGTTTGACCAAAAAGCCATTACTTCGAAAGTCACAATATCAGTTAGTGCGTTTGCTTGGATCGCTTTACTCTCATTTGCCATGTAGCCTTCTTGTCCAAAATTCAGAGGAACCCGCACAAGGCGATAACCTACACCTGGCAACAAGAGCTATAATCTCCTGAAGCCCTCCTCAATGATTCTGCCGGAGGTCAACTGTCAAGGTCAACTTTTAACCTTGACGGGCCACACGAAAAAAAAATCCATTATTGACTGGCGAAAAAAAACATTATTGGCCCCCCTGCAAATATCATCCGACGCCCACGTTCCTGTGGGAAGATTTTAAAAATCATCCTATTATCACAAATTATGTGTTCAATGATTTATGTTCACTGAAGTACAGTACTTGCAAATGTACAGTTGTGACATTCGTCGTGAATGTCGACCCACTTTTCTGCATAGTGATCACAGCTCCCTTGGTTCGGCCATGTGACCAGTGAAAAAAATTTTGGCGTTATGGGGTCACGAGGTCGACCCTGTCACGTTATTGGATCTGCGAAAAAATTTCAAGTGACAATTTACCCGTTTTTTGACAAAAAGACGGTACACGAAACTCCGCATCTTATCGTGTCTTAATTGACTCTCTTCTTGGGGGATCGGCCGGCGAGCTGTGGCCGAAATTTTCCTCAAACGCCCCTGTAATATCTTCCGCGGTCCTTTATTAGCACACGTCAACACCGTATTCCAGAAACACTCCTTAACGCTTTTCACGAGTGACCTGGTGGGTATGCTTTCTCGAAATCGGCAATACATGCCTACACATCTTTGGTACCCGCCCAGGATTTCTCAATAAATTTCTGGAGAGCAAAAATTTTGGTCAGCAATGTTATGGCTGGAACGAAAGTTGCACTGGACATCTTCCAGCTTTGGTTCAATTATTTCGTTGCATCTTTTTCAAGTCACCGTGGCATATACTTTTTCAGGGAGGCTAACGAGGGGGCGGCCACAGTAACTATTATATTTTATCTGCTGATTGTTTGCCAGAAGATTTTGTTTTATTGCCAGTACTTGCAATCCACAGTAGACTTGTTTGTGCCCGAATTTCTTTCAAGATTCTGTATTGGACTTTTAGACATTTTGCGGTTCAGACAGCAGCAACCTTTTGCGGTTCAGCGTACCGGTTTGGCTTAGTTCGGAAACCAGGACTTGTAGGTTACTTTCTTTGCTCGAATAACGTCCTTCACTTCTTGCTTCCAAGGGTTTAGCTTTTGGCCATTATTCGCCCCACCGAATGGTTTTTGTCCGAGTAGCCGAGCAGCAGATGTATCTGTTCGGACAAAAAGATACAAGATGTATCTTTTTGTCCGAATAGCCGAGCAGCAGATGTAGATGTAGCTACAGCTGCTTTGAACAGCAATGCTGGTGCATGGAAGGGTTTGATTGTTATTGTGATCCGATTACATCCACAACAGCAAATATCGAAAAAAGCATTTAATTCAACCCTTATTAGGGCCTAATTCCCTACGGCTTAAGACAATAATTAAGTATCAATTTTTTGGCCATAAATTCCTAACCACTTACGCTATATGGCCAATCAAGGGCTCTGAAAGATGCGGATTTTCGCCTAGTTTTTTTGTTTTTTTTATAAAAACAGATGTCTTAACACCTTAAAACACCTCAGTTAGACGAATTCTAATGTTGCGGACATAGTACATCCTACAGCCTAATAACTTTCATCTTATTTGTACTTCAACAACTAACGATTTTGTGCCCAAAATATTTCAGTTAGGTATTTCATGATGTGGAAATAGCCTCCGCTATCTTTGGAAACTATATTTTCCCTTCGCGTGTGCATAATTACGGTACATATTTTGTATATTCACGAGGAAGTAATTCATTTCAACCTTTTGCTCTTATTGTTGCTTGAAAGGTAAGTAGTTGTTTTTCCTCTACACATTTCTATAACCCTACTTTTTAAGAGAAAGGGAGTCACAACTTTTGAAATGGTTATACCTCCATGTGTTTATGCTGTAAATCAGTGGTTCTCAACCTTTTTTATGCAGCTACCCATTTTGCAACTCTATTTAACCAACAACCCCCTTTCGAAAATTTCCAGTCAGGCATATGAAATGCAGTTGTGCTTGCGCAATAAAAAATCACACTGACTAACAAATAACGTACGATATCACTATGTTGAACAAAGAGTCATTTTGTAAATTCATGCACACGGCAGCATCAGTGTGAGAGACCCGAGCCGTATACAAACCACTCCACAGCCCAACTTTTTGAAAACTAGAATAACTCCCAAGTTAGCTACCGAAATCAGATATCTAATTTACAAACACAGCACATTCATACATCACAAAGTTATTCGTGCGTTGCCAAGCGCAACAGTACTGTTTTGGTCATATTCACACTCAAAACCTTGTCATAATCGCACTTAAAACAATTTTGAATGAAAAAGTTGGCTATCATTTCTGACCGGTGATATTATTATTTTGGTTACGAAAAAAGTGGTTCCATATAAGAAATATAAAATATAGAAAAATTTATGAATATTTTTATCATAAACTCTCGCGACTCCCGTAGAAAAAAAGCAAACGACTCCCACAGGGGACGCGAACACAAGGTTGGAAACCACTGCTATCAGTAGTCATTTGGTGTTGTAATTTATTTCAGAAAAATATTACTGTTTTAAAGCGTCCATAAATCGGTAGGCACTCAAAAGATAAACGAGTGCAGTGGACAAAAATTAAGTCTTTGAGAAGCGCGGTTTGTCCAGTGGCCTTGAGCAAGCACCTCAGTGGGCGTTAGTCGGTGGGAAATTTGTGGAAATTCGCGATCAGTACAAGCGCAAATATGGTGTGAGAAGCTTTGCTTTTCGAGGTAGCTTAAAACATATGTGTAGGAGCCAGCACACTTTGGGGGTGTGAAGGATTTTTGACCGAATTTCCCCAAACTTGCCCGAAAAATTTTTGGGCCACAATGTTTTCTCATGACAATCGTTTTTGGGATGACCTTCAGAAAAAGGTGGTCTTCATGTGATTTGTGATCATGTGATTCTTCATGTGATTCTTCACACGTTGCACGCCCGTTATTTCAAATCAAAGCACTTGGGCGCCATTTTCGCCCTTTTTCTGGGACTTTGCCCAGATTTTCAGGGATTTTGAGAAGATTTTCACAAGACTTTGCCCAGATTTTAAGGGATTTTGCCAGGATTTTCACCAAATCAAAATTTGTGGGATGCACTTGCACCCCCTGTACCCCCCCTCGCAAGTTAAAACTCACTTACATGATGTTATTTTACAACATGAATAGTTTTTTTCTTTCCTGGGAAAGGAAAAAATCTGCGACTTTGGAAAACTCTTCTTTCGGTGATGAAATAAAATATTTTATCAGGCCTGTTCAGAGAAAACTGTTGCAATAGACTTTATGAATAGAGGATTTTGCGCATGTTTCATAGATCCTGGACTAACATCTAAAATTACATTTTTCGCGTAAACGCGCTCATAAGCCACGTTTGTCTGCAAAGCACAAATTAATCGTTAACGCTGCAACAAAATTTAAATGCGTTACAATATGCGATATGTATCGATGTACAGCTCACTGCGATAGTCTATGGTTACACTGGTCTTGTGGACTGCAGTCCCTTGGGTAATTTCCGACTTTGCTGCGCGGCTTCTACGGAATGTCAAACGTTTGTTCGTTGAGGTTGAGCTCTGTGACGCACACCTCTGTCTCACATCCTTTTAGTCACAGCACGGCTACTGTACAGGATACTACAGATAGCAATGTCGTTCAGAATAATGTCAGATTTTGAGTCAAAAAGATATTTTTAAAGCTGATAGTAGGTCAGCATTTTGTGTAAATCTAGTTATTGCGCAAATGTTGGGTCCCCAGTGCAGGCCACGCAGTTACACGTTGCAGGAGAATTGCTTAAAGTTATGATTGATTGGTTGGTTTGATTGATTTGTTTATTGTTTCATATGACGCAGTTGATAAACAGAAGCAATACAAAAAGTCATCTTGCAATAAGTAAACCAACTGTCAGTGACCATTAGAGCAAACAAAAATACAATGGCATAATCAATAGCTGATCAATGTAAACAAAGAGTGGCAATGTTACATGTAGGATTGGTGAAGGACCATGGGTTTCACCGAAGCCGAGAAGCTTCCAAGTACAGTTACACTGACTTATAATTATCCCACTGGAACCAACTGCGCAATGAGCAGTAGCATGAATAATACTCATTTTAGTGCAGCTTGCTTAGAAAGACAATTTACCTCAAACTACAGTTATAAAAAGTTTCTAAAGACAAAATGCTCTTTCGTTTCAAAATTGTGTAAATTTTAACCACAGGACAAGTGGAACGATGCTCCAAGAACAACTATTTTTGCTGCTTTTGTGCAAAGCCTGGAATGGTAAATGAATTAAAACAATACTAATCAATACTTACTGCTGTATCATGTGTGCCTGGATACGTTTTCATTTTGGAACGTTACTTCATCATTTAAAGCAAAACCGTACCATCTCTAACGCAGCCTGTCGGTGAATCATCCTGTTGACGAAATGCAGCTATCAATTGATCACAGTATAGAGCATGGCACCTGCGTTAGTGATTCGACTTATCAGATACACAAAAAATGGACAAGTTAAAAACTTCTATGATTAACGTGCAGCGCAAAATTGCTTTTAGGCTATAAAACGCAACTACGCCTCGCATGAATTGTAAAGAACTTCTATTCGACAAATTCATAGATTGCCATTGTCGTAGTAACGATACGTGACAAGAGATTTTCCAAGCATACACTCTAGACATGTGGCAGACAGAAAACTTTTCGTCGCGGACAGAAAATTCCCCAGCAGCTTCCTGGCATGACGCAATCATATTTGTTGTATGTATGCATAGTTTTTTTAAGGTTTGACCTTTTTACCGCTAAGACATTTCGAGAGTTCGCTAGTATTTAAACTGAATACCACAATATTCATATAGCAAGGTTTTAGTGTATTTTAGTGGTGGTTATGCAGTGAGGTTCTTCACCCTTTACATTTCTCAAAATACTTTAACAAAACACTGCATATGCATGACCGCAACATAGGGTAGGATAGGATGTTGCATTTGAATCAGCAACACCTTTCTCATTCTTTCACATTGTCATCCCGTACATTCCCTTCAAACATTGTGCACAAACACAATCTTGGTATTACAAGCTAATTAAGAATTTCATGTTTGATTCAGTTACCCAGCAACATTTCACTCTAAATAACTTGTTTACCAACAGAAATTTTATAGTTGCTTGATATAAAACATGAATTATACCTTTCGGATACGTGTTTCCGTACTCATTGCAAATGAACAACGGACGCGTCATTCAGAATGCGTTTTAGCTTCTTGTTTCCTGCATTGTACGGTGCGTAATGCAATTACTCATTATAAATTCATCATGAAATATGTATTGATCCCATGTCGATACTGTGTCAAAGCAGGCAAAAGAACAAACAGCGAAAGGATCTGTGCAGCTAGTTGCAGAAGTCATGGTACTTTATTTCAGATTGATTTGCAAAGATTTGCTAGCTTTTTTACAATCTTTTATTGACGTTGATGCTACTTAGCCTACGTATTTAGTTGTACGAATTTTCATAAGTAGCTTATATTTATTTGATTTATACAAGTAGTTTATGGTCAGGGCCGGACTTAGGTGATGCGAGGCCCCTGGGCTAATCCACTTGTGAGGTCCCACCGGCCATCATGCACTGTTACGAGGGAAAAATGGAAAGCACTTAGCCGAAAAAGACGATATCGACGGTCTAAAACAGTGGTTCTCAACCTTTTCGCTGATAGGAGCCAAATCCAGACTTACAGCTTTGTTAGAAAGCCGCACTGAAGTAATTTACTGCAAGTCAGTTGACACGTTTTGATTTATAGCAGAACGAAGTTGTTACACAAAATATCAGAGGTATTACCGAAAGACTGCTGAGAGCCACGCCAACGGTGCTTGGGAGCTGCATACGGTTCTTAAAACAGTGGTTGAGAACCCCTTCTCTCAAAGTACGGTCAATAAACAATTTGCAAAACCTTACTAAAGTGCCCCAAGATCACTGCCTTTGTTGCTACGTCTGCCGCAAAAGCGTTCAATACAGGCCTGTAGGCAGGTTTTGAGGTTTGGAGGGGCAAAATACATTGTTAGGAGAGCACGATTTTTGTTTTTATCATATTTTTGAAACAAATTTTTCTGGGAACAAGAAAATTTGGAGGGGCACAAATAAAATTTGGAGGGGCACTGCCCCGAATGCCCCCCCCCCTGTGGCTACGGGCCTGGTTCAATAACAGGGAATTGTGGAAATCATGCATGGCTGGCGGGAACACGATTATTAATTTCGACATGCAAACCAACCAAAAACTTCGCGGTTAGATTTTTGACGAAACACAAGCCTCTCGTTACTTATCTGTGCTCAATACTTTCCTAAAAACCAAACACGCTGCACATACATGCGGCAGCATAAATGCAGTACCTTAAAGCAGAAGGGCGTGAGGAAGTTGCGACTCGCTTGCTACGGCTGTGTGAAAATCTTGCACACACGCCTCACGGGCAAAACACGCCAAGCAAACGCCCGCAATGGTTGCAACTGCTAAGATCCCGATTCGCGTGTTTGTTACTTTTTCAGACTGCAAAGAATCAAACGCAACGAAACCGCCGCGGAAAGGATGGAGGTTTAAACTTCCATTATGCTGTCATTATTGAAATACGTATTAAGAAATATAAAGGTACAACCATCGCATTAAGTAACAATTAACAAGATTTTGTCATGGCCTTCTTCATAACAAAATCATCTAGGAAATCATTAAAATTGGTTTGCCTAAGTTTGGCACTTTTGCTGCACCGAATGCTGAGAGTGGACAATCTCTCCTGGAACATTGTGACTCTACTTTATTTTTAATTCTTTTGAATCTTGAATAAGACCTTTCTCCTGATCCACGTCAGGGCCGCAACCAGCAACGCCAGGGCCGCAACCAGCTGCGTCCGGTCCGCAACCAGCAACGCCAGGGCCGCAACCAGCTGATAGGTGCATATCAAACACGATCAACCACAAACTGTTCGCCTGATTCACACGTAATCAATCGACACGATTCACCAAACGCAGGGCGTAGCCAACGTGCTTTGAATATTACTAAGGCCATTTAAAGTAATAAAAGTCATATTTTTTCTGTGCTTCAGGAAGCTATGAAACGGATTTTAAAACAAATATCGCAACCCTACCAAGTCTATAACAAACGTTATAAAGTCATAAAAAGTCATATTTTTCATGTTAGGTCATAAAGTCTTATTTTGCATATTTTCAACCTAATTTAATACGGAAACCATTGAAACAATCGCAAAATATCGGGTAAAACTACTATATCTGTATCACTAGGTCTTAAGTTGCATCCTGCAAACTGAACCCACTTGGACACCCTGCGAATGTTGGCAAAGACGTAGGTGAACCAAGGTATGTGGATGAAATGTAATGCACTGCCTAAAACTGCATGGTCTTGCTGCCCAAAACAAATAAACCATGTCCATGTATGCTTTGCTTTCAATTTGCTTCATCTTTTGAGCCGTTTATTTTAGTGGGGCTTCAATAAACCATGGGGCTACCATATCGTATGCCTATTTTTGCTGGTAATGCTTCTTTGCACAGTAGTTGTACGTTTTAGCTCAGTCATTTTTGTTTGGTCATATAAAGTCATATTTTCTGAAAAATAAAGACATATTATCAAGTTTTTTTGGTGATAAAGTATGGACCTAACGACAACACTGTAGTCGGCACGCAGCTTGACAACGGTCATATTGTGATTCATGGAAACACGTTGGCCGACCCTAGCGTTATCAAAGCGGAATCTGATCAGGTAAATAAATCTAAATTTCATCAATAATTAAGACATAAATTGTTGACGAATATTTATGGAACTGATGATATACCGGCAATTGACCCCATGCGTACCATAGTTTACTGTAGCCCCTAGGCTTAAGCCTACATACCCTATTGGTAAATCCGACTCTGGTATAGCACTGTAGTACAAATTTATTCACACAGACATCTGTGAGTAGCAAGTGTGTTCTATGAGAATACCTTTGTAAAAAAACCTTGTTAGAGTGGCAGGATTCATAATTAGATATTATACATCTATGCAGGACGTTGCAACAAATTTTCAAACCACACGGGTTCCAGCTCTAACACACCCATCGAAACTAGATCTGCAAAGCTAGAGTCGTACGCATGGGCTGGATTAGCAAATGAAGCTTGTTCAAAGACATTAACGCAAGTTGTGAAGTTTCAAAGACTGTTGTGATCTTTAGAGTGATAAAAGATATCGCATATTTGATATAATTTAACCCAAAGAAATACTGGCAGCCCTACTGCACGTGGGCTGGAATTGGTTTAACTGTTGTCAATCTTTCAAGCCCTGTTTGAATGAAACTTCCAACGTTTTCCATCAAAAGAAAAGTAAAAGGCAAAACATACCAAGCAGCCAAATTCGTTTTCAGTTTCAATTTTCGTCTCAATGTCATTTCTTAAGTATTTAAAAATCTTTCTTATTTGGCGATAATATCGATCGAAATGTTATCTGACAAAAGGACGGTAATTTTATCTACAACTAAGCCGATAATATCGATCGAAATGTTATAACATCGAAATGTTATCTGACAAAAGAATGGTAATTTTACCTAGAACTAAGCCATTACTTCCCAGCATAGTTTTTACAGTGCTTAGTAGGCTACGTCAGTGATGCCAAAAATCAGGGAATTCGCAGATTACCAACTCAAATTTTTCTACCACTAGGTAAGTTTTGTTGAAACCGATTGATCTCCCTTCGAGGTTTGGTACTAATTTATCGATGGTTTGTTATTAAGACCATCAAGACCTTTACTGTATACATCAGTGGTTCCTAAAGTGGGCGGTACCGGCCCCTGGGGGTGGTGAGAAACTCTAGGGGGCGGTGAAGCAGAAATGGGCGATTGGGGGGCGATGAATGAGAAATGGGTGGTTGGGGGGCGATAGTAGAACCAGTTAATAATTACATATCTGTTGTCTTACTAACTTTGAGTGACCAAACTGCTTAAAAAACAGTATGATCAACAAACATGTATGCATGTAATTTGTAAACAAAAACTTAGCGTTTTGGAAACAAAACTGAGGTGAAATGCTTGGAGATAAATTGATGAACTGCAGTTTCCATCACTAAAGGTAAGTTGCGCTGTAAAACTGTCCTCCTATATAACTAAATGATTATGATTGGAACTTTCGTCAGCTGTACTTCTGGCACTGGTAAACTGCTATTTAACAATGCCCGTTTCGTTACAGTGACTGTCACCGGTCAGGTTTGAGAATGCACGCTTGCACTTAGACTCAGCCTGTAACCAAAAGCGGGAGCTAATTTTGGATGGAGTGGTTTAATGATCACAAATATAATAATAACCTTGTACGAGTTCAATTCGAAAGGAGAAAGGCAATTTATATTTTTTACAGATAGTGTTAGGTGCCAACAAGAATAAGTTACCTAAAGGGAATCGACAAGATTCAGGAACATAGACGTGTGTTTCAGTTCAGAACGCACTTTTGTGCAGCGCCAAGGAAATCCAGGGGGAGAGAGAGATGGTAAAATCAGTGGACGACTGCAAGTGTCACGGCTAAGTTCAAAAACTTTTAAAATATGCACATTTAGTTCAATCCTGCACTGCTCCAAACTCAAAATTTACTAAAATTGTGGCAGAGAATTAATGGATTGATTGATCAAAAGACACCAAAGGGTTTTAAAAGTGTTCTGCTAAGTTTAGGCAATGTGGTGCACTCGGATAATGATGAAGAGAGTTTGTACGCCTCAGAATGTGACTGTCAAAGGGTGTCATAGATATAGTTTCTTGCCTGTCACAGTCCACAGATATCTTCACGAAGTTCAATGAAGTTAATTTGCACTTGCAGGGGAATGATGTTAACCTCATTAAAGCCAAATCAGCAATCTTCACCTTCTTGTCCAAGTTTAATGCTGTTCAAACGAAATCGAGCCCTTCATGAACTCTAACCGTTTCCAAATCATTAACTCTGACAGTTTCCAACTGCTAAATGAGTTAATTTACTAAATTAAGTTTTATAGAGAAATGCATCTTTGCACTCATTCTTGTTTTAATCATTTTCAAACATCCCAAATATAGAATACGAAAAAATTGTGTTGATATGTGTGCTAGGGATAGTAGTGGGGCGATAGAAATTTGTTTGTCAGAAAAGGGGGCGCTAGCCAAAAAAAGATTGGGAAAGACTGGTATATATTATACATTGCGACATTCCCTGACGGAAACGCATTATCAAGATCGATTCAACCCGGCTTCCCATGTCAACAAGTAAAATGGTGACGTGATATGCCAACCGCTGTGTTTGATTCAATGCGCGGCACACTCACAGGCTTTCAGGGGCGTAACGAGGAGTGGGGCAAGGGGGGGACAATTCCCCGGGCGCCGAATCACTATGGGGGCGCCAAACCATTGCGTGGGCGCCGAATGACTGCGGAGGGCACCGAAAAGTCCCAACAATATCTCAAGTACAGTACATTCTTCAATACAGTACATTTGCTACGGAAAGACCTCGTTTTCGAACATGGGGACGACAAACTTGCTTCTGCCCCGGGTCCCACCTGACCTCGATACGCCCCTTCAGGCTTCGCCTACGAACCTAATTTATTTTTATAACGAGCTAATAGGCGATTATCTTGTAAGTATTCCTGTTCATTCACTGCACAATATAAAGGTATAGAATGATAAAAAAGGATGTTTTCTTCAATACTCAGATAGCGCTGTATATATGGATGGAAAAGGAAAATCTGAGTATACTTCGATTAGTATATCCAGCAGTATAAATAACCATGACCAGTGGCGGCTAGTGACTGTGATTCGTGGGGTGCTGCAACTCCTCCCAACAAAGATTTTATAAAGACTAAAAACATCAGATTTTCCACGACGGCGCGGACTATTATGACGGTTCTCTTTCTACGATGCAATTGTGAGACTTCAGTATATTGCTATATTGCAATGACACGCTATAGGATAGGTGAATGATGAGTATACTGTAGAAAGGGGCATTTTGTGTAATTTAACCTGAAAAGGCTGGATATATTAATGTTTCGATGGAATTGTGCTTTTCGAACACTACTGGTAAATGATTGCATTAAAAATGTATTGTACGGCACAGTCCAAATTAAATGTGTTTCTTTTCAAACGAAATTGTTGTTTGCAGTTGCAATAGGTTGTTTGATTTTTTTAAGATATACAATTTTGTCATGCAACACTATGTAGGCCTATAAATTACGATAACTTTATTATTTGAATGTTTTGATGTTCTTCACACTAAAAATAAATGGGTATAGAAGCATGGTCCTTATGGATAAATTATATTTTATTTGCTAAAAAGTTTAAAGCAAAAATAAATACAAATAGTTTCGGTATAAAAACATTTGTTTTCTTCATGGTTTAACATTCGTACAAATTGTGCCCATATTTAAGATTTAAATTATTGGAAAGGGCGCTCATTCAAACTTTACCACGGGCGGCGTTTTGCGTAGATACGCCACTGGTCGTTAATGGAGCAAAAACGCTAATTGAACGAACTGAAGTACTTGTATTATTGAAACAAATAAAGCTTGAGCAAAAAAACGAATGAATAACTAATATCGAAATCACAATATGAACGAAATGCATGGATTTAGCAAAAAATACGATGTATGTATAAATGAAATAAAAAGCGGTGTTTGGTTACGTTACATGGATTTTTTGCGAGCTTTTTTAAAGAGCAAAATCGCTGATCAAATCACTGAAGGTTAGTGGCCAGTGGTGTGTAGAGGTCTGATGATGTCCTGCTTGACTGCTTGATTTCATGCCCCCCACCAGATTCTAGTATTGAGTAGTGTGGTGTGGTGGTCATTGTTACTGGATATACGCTGTTTATAACATCATCTTATGACGTCATATTTGCGTTTGCAAATCAACGTTTTGACGAAGTTTGTTGATGCAACCTGCTTATTATTTTATATGCCCTCTCCTTACTCGTTGTTGCACAATGTGTCACTGTAATGAACACAAATCGGCACTTCACGTTAAGAGACCAAAGCAAAACAGCAGTCAACGCTGCGACGGAGCAGTTCATGGGAATGGAACACAGTACTAGTCAGCGCAGTTTCCATCTGCAAAACTGTCTGAGGAAAGTTTGCGGCTGGGATTGCGGACACCCAGGGCATACACTTTGAAACTTGTTAAACAAATTACACAAGAATTGAGAATGCGTATGAAGTACGCAAGAAAATTTTCACTTTTTATGTGACTGTTAGCTTTTATGTGCAACTACTGGTGGGACATAACAGTGTGCAACAACGGATACGTGTTTGTGTGAGCTGCTGTGATCAATCGGCCTGAACTGTCAATTCAGGACGAAGCTCGAAATGATGCACATATTGCAAGCAGAGGTGTGCTGTTGTATTAGCGCACACCCAAGGTTGCCACATCAAAAAAGAAAGAGGAAACTAGAGATCAAAAAAAGGAAACAAGCGACTGAGGACAGTTTTGAAATTTGTCCCCGAAAATCAGTTAAACGTCCATGTGTATCTTTCAAGCCTTTAATTCGGTGATACTGAGCATAAAATTCGGTGATGCTGAGCGTGCACCAATCCAGCTTCATACAAGTAACCAGTAGAGCAATAGCCCTTCTCAAATGGCCGTTGTTGTTTCATGCAAGTAACTCGTTGCTAGGTGGGCGTGGCTAGACTGCCTTCATCAATGATCTGGAACGTCATTCCGCCCTGTGATTGGCTGAAAACCTCTTATTAAATGAATAATGTTACATTTTGTAAATATGCACCCCGGTCCCGTATACACAACCAGTTGAGTGCCGTTCAGTGGGTTGTCGTGCTAACGGGGTTCCACTGTATGCATATACCGTATTTATTCGAATATAACACGCACTCATATATAACGCGCACCCTTAATTTTTGAATGAAAAATTGGTATAATTTTTTTTTCCTTTTTTCTTAGCTCTGACTAAAGATAGAAAGTAAATACTGCTGTTGAAGACATGTGGCTGTAACAAAACATTTATTGATAACATACGATACACTGGTAAAGCAAACTGCCAGTATAAGCACAATTCCCAAATGAAATTTACAATTTAAAACCGGATTCATCATTAGGCTGCAGAAAGATTATGAAAGAGAAAAAAAGAAATAAAAATAAAGCGTGCTGATGAAAAAACTCGTGCATAACGCGCACCCTTAATTTTTGATTAAAATTCCGTACAAAATTTTGCGCGTTATACTCGAATAAATACGGTATATATATATATACATATCCAAAAGATATTTTTTAGGTATATAACAGTTTCTTTAAAAAATATTTTCATAAAAATCAGCTTTCCATATCATATTCCAGGCTAAATAACACCAACCTTAAAACTAACCTAACCAAAATTTAACCTAACTTTACCTGACATAATAGCCCAATTTGATATGTTCAAAATTGATATGGTAAAAATAATAGTTGTACTCATTGCAATTAATTTAGTATTTAATTTTTCTGCTCACAATCAAGGACAAAACAGCTTACTGCTATCAGCAGTCACTGTCTCGCTGCATTACCTGTCAAGATGTCTGCGTTCAACAGTCACATGCGATAAAACGCCAATATTGCAACTTGAAGTGGACATAAGATTTGTTGCCATTTTATTGTCACACAAAGACCAACAATAAAACAATCCGCTCGCAAGTTTGGCAACCTGCCCCAGGGTTGCCAGATGACAATTTCAACAAAAAAACAAACAGTGCTAAGAAGAAACAATAAAAAGGCCAAACCGATTGATCGAAAGTCAGAAAAAAAGCCAAACTTATTTATGGCCATTCCTTTGTCACAGACAAACGTATGAATTACAAGAATATCATAAGAAAATTTTTTCATTTAGAAATTAAGTCTACTTTGCATTGTACTGAAGTTCATTATTGATGCTTCTTTGACTTTTCATGGTTTGTGACAGTGACATTGCACACTTTGGGTGCAAGGGGGGCGCAGTTTGCACACTGATCCTTCGGCACCTTCCTGCACCCATGCGAAAGTCATCTCCATTCACTTCTGTACTTAGGACCAGAATCATAAGAGCCCTTCCACTTCCTCGACATCATTGTCGCATTTATGTCGTGGAGACACAGACCTGTCTGCAAGCGTTGAGCTTGAGTCTGCTTTGTACTTTCAACTCAATACACACTACACAGTGCACACATTTTCAGTTATCACGTGAAAACCTTATTTCGAAACTCACGTCCCTCAAATATTACTAACATCAGAACGTAGGTGTCGGGTCGGTCTAACATAGCATTTATCAAAAACGTTTTGCAAATGTATTGCCGAAAAAAATGGAATAGTAATATTTTCCTTCAGTGGAAAGTTTTTCAGCTTAAAAGGGCTAAAAAAATGAGTCAAAAGGCCAAACGAATTTGTTAAGGCAAACCAAGCTGAGATGAAGCCAAAAGGCCAAATAAAATTTTTTTAGGCCAACCAATTTGAAACGAGTCTAGATTTCTGAAATCTGGCCAAAAAGGCCAATCTGGTAACCTTGACCTGCCCCTGTAGGCAAAGGAGCGGGCATGAGTGAACTGCAAGCTCACCACTGCATGACACTAAAACAGTGAGCCTGGCTCTTGTGCAGTGTGAGTGTCGTGCAGTATAATAAATTGTCATTGCAAGAAATAATTTAAATCGGAATTGATAGACTATCGTCAAGTTTTCCGGAAAATTTTGGGTCTTAGTCGCAATTTCCAGAGAGGGGCAAAAAAATACGCATGGTTTTGACGTACCACGAGTTCAAAACTGTTTGCTTGAGCTCAGGATAAACTGCAAAAGCGTGCCCATGAATAGTAGTCTTTCTTTTCGCATTTGCATGTTCAGCAACAATGTTGACCTCAAAACTATTAACAGAAATTATAGAAAACCATCCTGAACTTTATGTTTGCGCGAATAGCTGCAATAAATTTGTTTCAAGTCAATCTTGATAATTCATGAAATTACTTATGATACTTGTATGTAAGGGCACCTGTGACCCCGTTGCCCCCCTTTTCAAAGGGCAGGGGGGAAGTGGCCCCGGAATGCACCCCCGTTCCGGCGCCCCTGGTCTTAACTGCAAGCACATCTTATGCGACGTACTAAAATTGAACGAGCCACTGAGTTCAGCGTTAGCAGGCTCAGAGTTAATTGAACTAAAAGTAAACAGAATTAGGACGTGCTGGATATGGTTTAATTCGTGTTGTCAGCTAACGCTTTAAGTAACTCGATATCCACCAACATTTCTTTTTATTATTGCGTTTATTCTGTTTTAAGTCCGTTATCAAGAATAGTACCAAATAATGGTGATTCACATAAAAGTAGTAGGCCTATATACCAAAATTTCCGAACTTGCATCTTCGAAGTAAATAGTACCAGAATTAGTATTAGCGTACCAACTCTGGTAGTACTGCCTTTTAACACCATGATCTTTTAACCTAGGCGAAAACATATTTACTTTCACCACTGCTGAGAGACTTGACACCATTTAACAAGTTCACAACTTCATTCGGGGCTGTCTGTAGCCCTGACGTTCAAATGACGTGGATACCGCATGCGCATCCGAAACCAAAACAAGGCAAGTATGGTGGACCATGCGTGCAACCCTAAAAAATTTGTTTCTGGCATTAAAAAAAACAACAAAAAAAACGTTTCAAAAACAAAAACAATTTTACTTTCGTTTCGAAAACACTTTGGTTTCGCAAATGTTTTCTACATGAAAACATATTCATTTTAAAAACATATTATTTTCGTTTCGGAAACACTTTCACTTTTGTTCTCAAATTAAAATCGTTTCAAAAACAAAAACAATTTTAGTAACTCGATAAACAAAAAACAATTTTAGTAACTTGGGCTGATGAATTAGCTATAGTATCACCTTTACATAGCGTCTCTGCCTGATGTTTCATCAGGCCCAGATGAATTGTTACTTCGGACTTTCTTTAAACCGGATTCCTTGCTGCGGTTTCGTGTCTCATTTGATGCGGCTTCGCTGGTTTTCGAGGCATCATTGCTTTACTTGAATGGAACAAAAGTGTGCGATGGTGGAATAACAGTTAGCGTGTCGTCAAGGCATAAGGTCTTTTTTACTTTACGGCAGTATAAAGCTGAATTCTTTATTATTTTGGTTAATCATACATGCTATTTTCACATATTCTATGAATTTATAGTATGCCAAGATTAGGCTACTTCAGCTAATAAGCGTCGGTTCTCTTGCTACGAAGCTGAAAAAAGCTCGAGAAATATACAGAAAAAAAACGAAAGTTTGATTCTGAGTTGGAATGTATGAGGACAAAGGCAAAGTTGATCATCCAAACTTTGGTAGAGTCAGTGAAGCAGTGTCAGTGAAACTCATGTAGGATAGGCATACAACCAGCTTGGGAAACCAGGGGAGCGAAGAGTTTTCTGAGAGGGGGGATTTTTCAAACTATGTTCAATAGTTGTAAACTATGTCCAACACATTTTTTCACGGGGGGAGAAAAAATTTCCAGGGATGTTTCGCCCCCCCTGGTTACGACCCTGCATGTAGGATAGGTACTGCGGAACTGCAGCACCCCGTGTTTTCACGCAATCTATCGTTTTTATATCATTTTATTGTTATACTTTAATGTTTAGTTTTGCATGCATAAGACATGTTTACAATGCGTCTTCCCTGCACGAAACACATGGCACAGGCCTGAATATCAGGCATCTACTTGTTTTTGTATGGCAAGCACTGTAAATGACGAAAATCTCGAGCTGTGAGCCACTGAGCCAGAGGTGATCACGAAGCCGGATTAGCACCCGGAGTCGGAGTTGTGATCAGTGTCGTACGCAGGAAATTTTCATCGGGGGAGGTTCATTCAGTGGCATGTGGTAATAATTTGTATTTGGTGTGCGCTGTTTGTGACGTCACAATTTGACGTCATATTCATGTTTGCAAACCAACGTTTTGGCGAAGTTTCTTGACATGATATGCATATTCTTCTACACGCACTCCCCTTATTTTATGTCATTCCACTGAATCTAAACTATCAGCGCTCCAAGTTAGGATATCGGAGGAAAATAAACAAATAAGCTCAACGCTTCGACACAGTAGTTCATAACTGCAAAAATATCAGGCTGCGCGTTAAACAGGGGAGTAAAACACACTCATCAATGCGTCAGAGCAATTTCAACTGCAAAGTGAGGCTGCGCTAATGTCATGTCGAATACGAGCAGTCGAGCATAGAAAGTGCGCCTGGACTGGCTGGCGCACACCCCAGTGTCAAGCGAAATTTCTGACCTATTATTGTTTGTCAGTCATATCGCTTCTCAGAGTAGACAAATATAGTTTGGCTATTACTTTTTTGATGTGTGTTGTGTAAAAAAAACTTGTTGGTTAGATGTCAGATGCCCACAACAAACTACAGTACAGGAATTTGTATAACCACTGAAAAATATTGTACTTAGTCTCAGACCTCAATTATATTTCTTTATCTAATCCTAATCCAGTGGTTCCCAAACTGTGGGCCATGGCCCAGTACTAGGCCACCAAGACATTTTCAATGGGCCACAGAGCCATTTGAACAGATTCTACTGTTTTGTTATACTGTAGATATTATGCGCTTTGTTTAATTATTTGCAAAAATATAATTATTCAGCAAGCAAGGTCATTGTCTCCTAACAATGGGTTTTAGCTGCTGTGTGGGAGACCGCAGTTCAAAGTGTGTGAGTAGTCAAGCATGTGAGTAGCGGGAATTGAGAAGTAGCCATTTATTGAACTAGCTTACTTTTCTGTAACGCTTATTTTTCAGAAACATTTAGTGAAAAGTTATTACCATTTAACTCTACGTGGCTATGTGAATCTGCTTTTTCAACACTTGTAAATATGACGTCCAAGCAGCGTAACCGTCTTGAAGTTGAGCAAGATATTCGCTGTGCTCTGTCATCAACAGAGCCAAGAATTCCGTATCTTGTAGCCAAATTTCAGGAGCATGTATCTCATTAAAAGTAAATTGCTAGAAACCATTTCGCCTGTTTTTGTGTTAAATTTTCATAGTTTAAAAATTGTTTGTGCCCAAGCTTTACAGCACGTGGTGAGCCACGAATCGCTATTAAATAAACATTTGGGCCACAGACCAAAAACGTTTGGGAACCACTGGTTTATTACGTTCGCGAGAAATGCCAGATGTAACACTGGATTGCCAAATGTATAATTTGAGATGCAATTTTCTGCCAACTTTGTGCAACCCACATGTAGTTCAATGACCCTCCCTAGTTCATTTCTTGCTTGCGCCTCTAAGAAGGTCCTTTTTACACGTTCGTATTAGTGGAGGGAACTTCATGTGAAATAAAAGACTATGAGCCATCTGATTTTCTGGCTCTCGATTTTTTCAAGTTTCTATATACGTGGTAAGGGAAAGATTGTACTTTTAAAATTTCCGATTCTTCCTTGTAATGCGATCATATTTCATCAATTGCTGAGGAGTTTCCTTGAAATTAGGACATAGAGTTTGAACAACTGCAAGTTTTCTGACTGTTGTCCTCCACTCTTGGAGCATCGTTCTTTACCTTTGCAATTAATAGCTACGCAACCAAATACATCCCACTTATTCCCACTTATTTGTTTACTGTACATATTGTTTCTAATTTTGAAACGCAAATAACACTCTCGTACTTCTTAAGAATGTTTTGTTAAACTGCAATGGACGATAACAGCTGCGGAACTTCCTGCGTTGTATTCCTGGTCCTTATTTGAAATCGTCAAAAAAATGAACCAGCTGAGATTGAAAGCAACATAATGTCCCAGGCAAAAATCTCCCGTGAAACATTGCAACTGCTTCGGCACTGGGTGGCTGGAACATGGGAACTAGAACCGGAACGGACACTTGAACCATCGATTCAGAAGCCCGAGTCCAAAAAATGTTTTTGTCTTGCACAATCTCATAACATTTTCACCAGAACAAGAAGTCTTCCGTTTTGCAATAGAGTGCAAGTCTTATACACCCCAGGATATTTTCTTGAGCGCGGATGTAATAAGATTGATGATATAATTTGTTTTCTCAAAAAAACTTTGCAGAACCACCAGTTGCATGTCGATCACATGGCATTAATACGTTTGTGTTCATGTTATTGATTGCCTTTGTTTTCCTTTTTAACTTTCTGTGGGAGCTGCCGAAGCTTAACCAGTGATTCTGACGAACTATCCGTGAAAAGATACCAAGAACAACGTGTAACATTAATAGACGCACAGTTGCATTCTACGGTGAAGTAGTAACTAACCTTCAAATTATAAAACTGTGTCGGGCAGAGCAGACATTTTGTGCCAGAACATTAAAACAATCTGAATCATTTTGTGGATAAACATCAACAAAATCCGCTTTGCAGCAAACTGCACTGGTCAAAACTCGTAACTAACCAGAACACCAGAAATACGTCAACAGCTAAAACCGAAGCTATGTTTACCTGGAAAAGTGATATTCAGACTTCAGTGTACAACCAGCATTTGAGATGGACTTCCACGAACAATGAGGATCAGACTGGCATGCATTGGATGAATTGTGGAATGCACAATCAGCCAAAGGCAGATGTAATACCGAATGTTTCAGCAAAATAACCAAGCCCTGGGAAACGGCAAACCATTCAAGGTTACACAAACTCAAAGGCAACTGTCAGGATTACAGGTAAAATCACAAGAACTGGAGAATAACAGGATTTCTCTTTTCCGCTACTTTCGTCAAAACAATCACTGCGTGATTTTTCAAACTTTATCTTCGTATAAAATAGAAGTTTCAACGAAGGACAGTTGTAGCAAAGCCTGATTTCTTAGGTATTATCATTGTAAAAGCAAAAATATTGTTTAAAAAGTTACTGTACATTAACATGAAACAATTAATCACTTTTAATTGTACAGGGTGTTCTAAACATTTTATAACTATAATGCCATCTATTAACTTAGCCAACTTCTTTAAAATTATCTTATAATTTAGCAGTACAAATACGAAAAAAATTCATGTTAATTGCGTTCTCTTTTCCGTTATAGAAATAGCAACCAATTCAATAGAAATTGCTTTTTGTGTGTTGGAGTATACTCGAACATTGTTGAACAAGACTATACAACGAGTGTTTTTAAGATGATTTCATGTGAAACATTAGCTACGGTAAAAATCTGGAATTGTGACAAAATATTTGAGGAAGGTCGCTTGTGTAGAGAAAAAGGTATTTAGACGACCACCAGTATTGGAAAAGATAGACGAGAAAGTTCTTAAAGCATTGTTCAACTGTTTCCGAGCATCCTGTAGCGCACAACACGCTTTTTTAGTGAAGTTAGTGCTATTTCTATACCTGAAAAGGTAACCGCATGACACGTCACAGCTTGGGAGGTAGCACGGTTTCATGTTCAGCCCTGGAATGCAAGGTGAAGTCTAATGCGAGTTTCGACCCTTAAAATCCTACTTTGAAAACTTTTTGGTGGTTGCTAACATCTCTTAGCACTGTAAAGTGTTGCAGATAAAAAATGGGGTGTAAAAATAAAAAATGTCGTTTTCAGTTGACGAGGATTGCTGCTGTATTTTAGTGTAGATCAGCGTGGTCCAACTACTTTTGACCTACGCCCCATCTTACAAAAACGTGATAACTTGCGGGCCACTTTCAACAAATATGTATAAAACAACATATTCGCAACATTTAAAACTAAAAAAGGGATTATAAGTAGGTGCGTCATTGAAATTATTACACAATAGCAAATATTACAAATCCCTATCACTGGGATGCCTGTGTTCGAAGATTCTCTGAAACTATCGTTTCTTTATCAATATTGTGTTTGCAGTAGCAAGTCGGAGACTATCGTCCAGTTTTTCGTCTGCCGTTCGATTTCTGTTTTTAGATTTGATTTGCTTCATAGTATAGAAAACGTACTCTCATACACATATGTGATTCCAAACTTTGAGTGCATTTCTAGCGCAAAGTCTTTTAGTTTTGGAAATCTATCTTTGCTGACTAGTTTCCAGAAGCTCTCTACAGTTTGCAGGGATAAGCAATTAACCGGCTCGCAGGCCACTTTCGTAATGCCGCGTTTAGCGGACAGGTAGACAGATTTATTTGGCGGTACTTAGTTCATCGCGCCAGATGTACCCATCAGGACAACGAACGGTGTAGCATTGAAAAAACTGAGGTTATTCAGACAATTGCCCCAGCAGAGGGTTAGCGGAGGCCCGTATCTTCTAAATTGATCTTAAAATAAATAATAAAAAAAAACAATGCTGGTACACCGAAAAGGTATTGTGCGTTGTTCTTGTGCAAATGCTCTTTACGCAGCGCAAGTAATTCAGTGAGACAAATGTAACCTTACACGCTTTCCAACAAATTTCAGATTTGAAGATTTTATCTGAATGCTTCCGCGGGCAATTGAAAACACTGTGGTGGGCCACATGCGGCCCGTGGGCCTGTAGTTGGACCACGCTGTTTTAGATTATTGGACGCTTCAACTTCAGACCTATTCAAACTCATTTTTAAAACAATTAAGACGTTCAGGCAGCCATGACGAGAATAAACATGGATTACTGGTAAACGAAGAAAGTGACTGAATCCTATACACAAAGCTTGGGCGCTCGCGATAAGAGCTTGGACCACGATCAGGGGATGCCAGTGGGTGCATCAGCTGATGATAATGAGGTAGTTTTGACATTTCATGGCTTCCATGACATAGCAGGCCATGCGTGAAAACGCAATTTTGATTGCATAGTGACGAAAGCGTTGCAGAAACACAGATGACTTAGAAGTAGAGATCAACCAATATATCGGCTGATATCTGGGTTTCACCGATATATCGGTATAGGCCAAAATGGCCAACTGTATCGGCCTCAGTAGGTGTTGACAAAACGCTGTTATATTCCTCACGCATCCAGACAACTTGCACAAGAAAACACAACAATCCAAGTCAATACAGTTGTCTTACAGCAACGCCCAGGCATGGGCGTCCGCAGAGGGGGGATAATGGGCATTTGCCCCCCCTGGAAATTGGGTCTAAGAACCACAAATTTCTGTAAAACCTGAAGTCAGCAGTTTATTTCGTTTAATTGATTTAATTCTTGCAATAACAGTTTATTTGCCAGTAATATGCTCATATTGCACATGAGCCAGGTTCACTGTTCTGATGTCATGCAGCGATGAGTTTGCATTTCACTCATGTCGGCTCCTTTGCCTGCAGAGGCAGGTTGCGAAACTTGCGAGCAGATTGTTCTACTGTTGGTCTTTATTGCGTAACAATAACATGGCAATGAATCCTCTAGTGTTCAGATGGAGCTGCGAAGAAGGCGTTTTGCCGTATGTGATTGTTGAAAGCAGACATATTTGGTAAGCAGTACAGCAAGACAGTGATTGCCGACAGCGGTAAGCCGCATATTTTTACCGTATACTGTGTGAAAAGAAGCATGAAAGAAAAAGCATTAATGCGCCAACGAAGCATAATTTTTGTGACTGTTGCTGTGACTTTGGGCATTTCCTTAAGGTGTAGAAACAGTCACAGGAGCTGGGTTGCCTAACATTGTATTTAAAAAAACCTGGTCAAAATAAATGTGAGTACTTTTTACTTGAAATGCATGATAAAATAATACACAATCCAAAAATATGCTTAGAACTATAGATGCAAGCATAACATAAAATATTTACTGTCAGTGCAGCACACCTTTTCTTGACTTTCAACTTCATTAATGCTCAGGATGTGCCTGATAGGACTCAACAAGCACACGGAGGTTATCACTCGGGTTTACAACCAATGTTCTCTGTCCTACTGCGTAGCCTACTGCTGTACTACCCAGTGTCGCAGCTAGAGTGTGGGCTGCCCGGGGCGACCCTTGAGTTTGGCGCCCCCGAAGCCCATAAAAATACGTATTGCACAGTGACTGGCTCTTATAGCTTTGTAATATTAACTAGTTTGTGCACTATTATAATACTACAGTAATCTCACATGCTCAAAAATGGTATCCTTTAAATACACACCACGAAACTCAAACATTGTAAGTATCAATTAAACAAAAAGCAAAATGACATGCAGGTAAAAATAGTAAAAAAAGGATAAAAACTAGAGCCATAGTTATTTCTGAAATGAAAACTACAATTTTCTGCACAGCAACGTTTCTTGCCTTTTTGTTGGCAAATTCTTCAGTGGCAATGTCAAAATTTATTTCATCTGTCAATTGTTGCTCTATAGACAGTGTGTCAAGATTTCTCAACCGCAAGGTGCCCATACTAGATCTTAAAACAATTCTTGATCAGTTTTAGTTTTGAAAAACTCCTCTCACAGGTAGCAACACTAAGTGCAATTGTGAGGAAAATCCGAGGCATATTTACTATATTTGGAACTGAGTTCCCAAGGTTATACTTTTAAATAAACTGCAGAAGTTCAAGGGGGCATTCTTTTACTATTGTGAATTGTACATCGGCAACATCGTATAACTGTGATGCAACAACAACCTTCTTCTTAATTGCACAACAATGAACAACCAGCAACATAACAACTATCAATATTTCTTTTTCGGTTATTAACTGCACTCAACCTCCTGTATAAATAACTGGCCTACTTGGAATCTGAATACCGTACGGCGATCTGAAAATTTTCATAATGACACATCAACATACTGAAGCAAGAAATCATTTCACCTGAAAAAAAACGAGGAACCCTCACGGAACCCTCAAAACTCACATAACCTCACTACATGTTTTGCGGAAGACTAGGGTTCCGCGGAAACCATGTTGAGAATACTGAGCTGGATTATATTTCTACACACACACGGAAATCCATTTTGACGAGCACAAATCCAACTACACATTTATTAGATTTACACAGAAATGTTTTTTAGACCCAACAATGCGCTTTTACTCGCAGGTACAAAACTTACAAAAGCTCAGAGCTCACCACAGCCACACGTTTGCCCACAGTCATCCAACATACTCCTAAGTTCTATAACGTCATATAAGGACTACGATCAGACGTCAACAACGACCCGACACTCGATCAATCAACCGTGTAGTGAATCAGTAAAATTTGACACCAAGTGAGTTGATAAGCGTGTTGAGAACCGTGCTGCAGCGTCATGTAAAAAGCTTATTGATACACCCTCTCTGATACACGATAGTTTATTGTTTGGCTAAGATAACAATCGCTTAAATACACATGCCATAGTTTAAATTACTCAAAATCAAAAACGCCCATCAGCTGCGTGTAATGTCCCGATATTACAACCACTTTTATTTCAATACAACCTGTACAGGTTTATAGCCTACAACATGACCCATACCGCCGCCCCCATAAATGTGCCGCTAGGGGCGGATCGCCCCCCCCGCCCCCCTTAGCTACGCCACTGGTACTATCATCAGCAGTGTTGCCACTCTGTTGTTACGGAAAATTACTAGATTTCAAGATAAAAAACACTAGGCTTACAAAAAGACACTAGATTGCAAACTATTGATTAGTCTTCTAAAGTAATTCAATGCAAGTTAGCTGTACACGCAAAAGGCAAACTTACACATAATGACAATGGCTAGAAAATGCGTTGCAATGCAAAAGATATTACGCAATTCATTGTAAACCAGAGACAAAGAAAACGGGAAATAGCCTCAACCCTTGTGTTCGCTTGTACAGGTCACTGAAACTTTTAACAGATGACCGCAGTGACTTCGTAGCGGTGTGGCTCAAAATGGGTTATATACTCTTGTGTTATTTAAGATGTAATTACGTTGAATTTTTAGCAAATTACAATTGCACACAATCAAAAAGTCTCAATTACAGGTACAATACACAAGATTGTGTAATTAATTATATTCAGCTTACTCATAAGAAATCACCAGATAGCTATGAAAAACCACTAGAACACTAGATGAAATGCAAATACACTAGATCTAGTGGAAAAACACCAGGAGTGGTACCACTGACCACCAGTCTAACAACTGCGATGCATGCACTACAATATTGTTTGTGACGTTACAAACAGAACAGTTTTCATAAAGTCATCACAATGGATATTAATAAAAAACTATTCGAATCGAATGTACTTTGAAATGAGTGTATGTGAGATTTGATCAGCCCTCTTAATTTTGTTTGATTTGTTGAAAAACGCCGTTTGCATTCTTTGCCCCATTAACAAAAATTTTGAATCGGAGGCTTCATTGCTCCAGTAGAGCCCAGCGGTTATTCATTGGCCATTCAGTGACTCCCATTCGACCCCGTGACTATTTATCGACCCCTTGGGTGGTCCAATTGACCCCTGGGGGTCGATATCGACCACTTTGAGAACCACTGGTACAAATAAACTTTTATTGCATAATACGAAGCACATTATATATATATAAAATCAACAAACTGTTTCTAGTAGCTTCGTGTTTTAGTTTGTGGGAGTTGATGAGTAGATAACTGACTCATTTGAAAGTTTTGGCAAAAGAAATCATTTCATTTACGTGCTTCATTAATTGTACACAGATAATCGAGTATGATGCAGGGCATTTACTGTACTTCATGCTATTAGAGCCCATGCCATGCAAGTACAAAAAAGCTTTAGTTTTCAATTATAAATGCAGTGTTTGTATGAATGCATTTCGCCATACAATTTGGTGCATATATGCGCAGTTGAACAGACAACGTTGTGAGACTCACGGCATAGCCATAATATAATATGATACACGCTACATATATCACCAGTGGCGTAACAGACGGATGGACAGGGCACGAGCCGTCCCCCTGGCAGGCTAAACACAAAAAGAGGGCCCCCATTTAGCTTATATTTTGATATTTAGTATTTGTTGGTTTTCAGTAAGTTGTTGTTTTTCAGAGTTTTTCGGGGTGTTTTCGGGTTTTAGCGAACAATAGGCATCCACATCCGGAATCATTATCATTTCTCAACTTTTTTCTGAATGTTGGCTAGTGTAGGGGTCCGCAAATACTTTTTGGCGCGACCCTAAAACATAGTTAAAAATTCTCGCGACTCAAACATTCGTGAGCATACGCTTTTGTGGAAACTACTTTATAATTAAATATCAATTGTAAGACTGCCATTGACAGTAGAAATTTTCTTGCACAAAGTTGCATGAAGCTTAGCACATAAAACAGTAAATGGTTGCATTCATTCTGTTTAATGAGAATGGCAAATTGAAAATGTAAATTCAAACTATTTCCCGACCCAGAGTGGAAGGTTGGGTCGCGACCCACTATTTGCAGACCCAAGGGCTAGCGGGCCGCCTAGGACAGTGAACCCCTTCAGCTAAGTTTCCCCCCTGGCTCGAATCTCTAGTTGCGCCACTGAATATCACATATATGTCTTCAGAGAAGGAGGCAGCTTTAGGCCTACCTCAGCTGAGTCTGAAGTTACTTGTTGACAGCAGCAGCAGGAATGTGAATGCAACCTTCTTACGTAAACTCTCAGTGAAAATGAAAAATGCGCAACTGCTCGCCTACTATCGTTCGTGCTCGTTTAATCTCACATTGATCATAGACCATCACGGACACAAATCATTCACTTCAGCGACGCAGTCAGCGTGATTTTTCTAAAATCACAGCACCAGCGGCTTTAACCGCACGAGCAGGCCTTATGCCTTTTCCACACGAAATGAGAACAGTAAATCAGCCTTGTGCCTTTACAACAGTGGTTCCCAAACTGTGGTACGCGTATCACCAGTGGTACGCGAGACCCTTCTGTTCTTCTACACAAAAACCATACATTTTGTTTTCACTTATCGGGTTCTGTTAATAAATTCCTGCATTTCTGTGTACTTCCCTTATTAGTTTCGAAAAATGGCCATTACAATTTCTCACAGCCATGTTGTTCATGTCGCATTTGCGTCAAGTCTGGTTTGCCAAACTTTTGATCCAATCATTTTGGATAGATTGAGTTTTCCTGGAACAAGGTGTTTTCAAGGTGGTACGCGGTGAAAATTTAGGGCCCACAAATGGCACGCGATCAGAAAAAGTTTGGGAACCGCTGCTTTACAACGTAAATACAATAAAGCAGCCTTTCGCCTTTACACAGGAAAAAACAGTAAATCGGCCTTGAGCCTTTACAACAAATCAACTTTCTGCCTTTCCTCACGAAAACAACTGCACTACCTTTTATTCATTGAGTCGCGAGGCACGCTTGATGGCGCCAATCGGCGAAGAAGCAATCGCAACGACTCTCGAACTGACCGCAACAGTGAATGGAAAACCTCAGAACTGTGAGAGAGATCCTCAAGAACACTGAGCCAGCGACCTTCTTGCACAGCCTAGCGTACTTTTCTCCGTCTGATGAAACCAAATTTCAAGTACCAAATTTTCCAGTCTATGGCAACATGTTAGATGAAAAGACAATGTACCAATAGCCAGTGGTGGGATTCAGCCGGTTCGCACCGGTTCTATAGAACCGTCTCGCGGAATTTTATGAGATCAGCGAACCGGCTAGCATTACTGGTTACTGTCAATGGGTTTTTGCATTTTATCTGATATGATACCCCGATTTTTGAGATCCAAGTAGCTCACGTGTGTTTTTTTCAAAATGTGCAATGGTGAAGTTCGCACGGAACAGTTATACATTGTGTTAATTTTTATAATTGTGGTAATTTTCCTTTTGTGATTGGCAACACTTTGTAGTTATGCTGGAAATTGAATTGCTGCGTCATATGTACAAGTCATGAGACGACTGCTGTTTTTTAGTGTGGCTGTTAGCAGTCATGGGATTCAGCCGGTTCGCATCCATTCGCTGGAACCTGTTCTTGTAATTACTTTAATCTCGAGAACGGGTTGTTTGATAGTTTGCTTTTAAAGAATGTGATAGTGAAAGAAGATGTTGTTAGCAAGTCATGGAGTGAGAGAACCTGTTCCTAAAAAATATTATATTTTACCATTGGCTGTTAGGATAATTGTGCTATTGGATTGCTTTTTATTTTTTTAATTTTTGTATACATAACAGCCCTAAAATGAAGAGACACGGAAATATACTAAATTTCTTGCGTAAAATCCCAAGAACTGAAAGCTCGGTGGAAGAAGCAACTGACATTGCAACAGATGATATACATCCATGTTTTATGAATAATACTGATGCAACGTTTGCTTCTGATATGTCTACTGTAAATACTGTGTCACCGGCAGATGAGACAGATGCAACGTCTACATCTGATAAGTGTACTGTAACTACTGTATCACCGGGAGATCAGACAGATGCTGCA
>Ga0210059_1001459_pt1 | contig 35605 bp, 23 predicted proteins | sample Ectturendosymbi2_FD_188042 | JGI IMG/M metagenome (GOLD analysis project Ga0210059, IMG submission 188042) | Ecteinascidia turbinata endosymbiont from Florida, USA - Sample 2 (SPAdes) (version 2) | ecosystem: Host-associated > Tunicates > Ascidians > Unclassified | place: Key West, Florida... | reverse complement strand
ATGGTTGAAAACAGTCTTTTGCTAAAGTCCCCATCCCAAAACTAAGTCTTCACAATAGTGCTGCTTTTTGTCTTCGGCAAAAGCTTCGCAGAGACTTGCCTGAAAATCTAACTTTCTAACACTATATACACTAGCATCATTAAATTATACACTGTCTGTTTCTGAATACGTGACAACCAACGTTACAGCAAAGCCAGTTACATTTCTGCACAGAACAAATCATGGCTGTACTGTAGTCTCTCACATGTGCAGCTGTAATACTCTCACTGTTACAAGAAAATAAACTTTCTAACAGTAGGCTTATACCACACAGGGTCAAATGTCGGACAGAAGCAGTTAAACATCTTTCACGGTCTCTGGAAACTTCAAAAATGCTAAAAAACTATTTTATCAAAGCTAAAATTTATAAACTAACAGAAATCAGTGATACCACACCAAACAGTTTCAACATCAACTTGGCTGTGTGGCCTACCATCTAACATGAAAAGCTCTTCACACAAAACGTGACAAGCATCACTTTTCTTTTTAAAACCTCTCGAAATACAAAACCTTGAGAAAAAAGTGGGGGGACATGGCATATTATGTCCCCCCGTCTGAAAAAGTGGGGGGACACGTCCCCCGTGCCCCCACCAAATTGCGCCCATGTTGTTAATGATTTGCGAGGCAGGAAGATGCAAGTGCTGGTTTTTATACTGTTGCTAACCGGGAGCGAGGAAAGACTTTTATTAGAATTCTGCATCTGTAACTTTATAAGTAATGTTCTTTCTCCTCAGGTAACTCTATTCCTGCTTTCAGTTGAGGCATAAGTGATCTCTCTCAACCTGAGGATGTTACCAACATAGTGGATCAGGTTATCTTTTCTGATATTACATATAAAACAGCTAGAGCCGAAATTGTTCGATTGTCACACACGAGATATTTATGAATGATCACGATGGTATTCGCATTTTCACGCATTATTCTGCGGAGAGCTCTCAGTCATTATTTGAAATCACTCTGCTTTTATTTTGAAGTATTACTGCTCCAAATAGAATCCAAATAAAATAAATGATTAGTTGAAACTTGCAAGCAGTAGCAGAGAACATGATAAGCTCATTAAAATGCATCAGTGTCCGGACAAGAAGCACATTTAATGAAGCATTCCGAGGCAAACAAAAACCATAGAAATATTTCGAAGAATTACAGCTAAGAAGTATATTCTACAGCAGCAAGCGTAACGTTAACAATTAAACGACAAACGGATAAGAAGCTTCGTAAGTAGAAACACTGAAGAAATGTACAAATCAATCTTCAGAGGCACGGTTTCGGTCTTTTTGTGATCTCAGAGCAGCACACGCTTTCGGACTTGCTTCAGATCAGCGTTTCTCAACCAGTGGATGGGTCATACCCGTAGGCGTACGGGAAGGTATTTTACTGGGAGGGGGGGTGGAAAAAATTTGCCGTGAAAATTACAATTTGGCCTAAAAATAAACAAATATTGTTTATCATTCAGGATTTTTGAACAACTTGCGCTTGCCCTGAAAACAGAGTTTGCCCTAAAATTTTTTAAGACAAGGAGACGGCCGCCCTATCCCGAACCCCCGGCTCGTACGTCTATGGTTATACCCCACTGGTGAGCCTTAGTGCAGTTTTCGAGTTGGCCATCTTGGAATAAATCGCGACATTAAATTAATGTGAGTTTTTTTATGCATATAAAAGCGTAGCCTATGCTAACAAGGTGGGGGGCACGCAATTTTTACCAGACGTTATGTGATCCACGTAAGGAAAACGTTGAGAAACATTGCTTTTTTAGACAGAGGATGTGCGAAAGCAGGGTTCAGCTTTTACATTCTCTGTTGATTTTTGTTTTCCTCGAAGCAAACTACGTTTTGCTGTTTACTAACAAAAGACACTAAGTTTGCCCCTAAAGGAGCTTGGCTTGCTGTTTGCTACTTGAGACTTTTCTCATTTTCCGTAACTGTTTTTTAAAGATTGCCTGTGTTTTTTAGCGAAACGGTGTTTTTTTTGTGACTCTTGGTGTTGCAAAGAAAACGCCAAACTTTTTAATACGAAAATGCCTTCAGAACGGCAGAGCAACAGTGCAGATTTGCACGACACAGATGCACGCGATCGATCTCACGATCAACTGCCGCGTTCTGGAGATTTAGCAAAAAAACTTTCTAAGACTTTTAACTTCGCGACCCTGGCCAATGAATCTTGCATGCTTCTTTCTGAAGCTAACAAATGAAGAAAACCTTGACAGTAATCAACTGCGAACATAATTCCAGTGGTTTTTGCTTGCAGGCCCTTTGGTTGTTTGCGCGGCCCTTTGGTTGTTTGCACAGATTCGACCACACACACACGCACACACACACACACACACACACACACACACACACAGATAGTCTGTTGCTCTGCAGACAGACCGGTTCTGGCCAATAAACAACACGATAACTTGTGAGGTCCTCATGCGCGACGAAAAATTTACACTTGTTCGCTTGCGTTTGCCTGCTTGCCAAGTGCTGCGTTCATAAATTAGCCGCCCAGGCTTACTTTTTAAGTTCACGACGTTACCGCATCGCAAACCTAAAAACTTTATTAAGACTAATGGGAGAAACCAGGCGGTCACGTTTGTCTCAGGCGCCTCCGGAGCCTACTCCGGACGTTTCCGGCCTCATTTGTGCGTTTTCGAAGGGGGTACACGCTCGAAAGGTTGTCAATTATTGATTGGTTGATTTTATGATTACAAGTTCACCAATCGGCTGAATTTGTCACACACCACTTCACCACGAAGAGGAATTCGTTCCGATCGGGTGGCACTGCGTGGAAACTGCGTAATGTCTAAGATGCTTCGAAATGTTAAAGTATTCATTAAGGGTATTACCTGACTAACGGACTTCTGGTTGACACATACGCGCCTTGTTGCATTGCATATGTCTTAACCAGAAGTAAGGGGAAATCGTTTTTTATAATGAAAACGGCAAAATTGGACGAATAGCATGTAAAGAATGAATAAATATGTAAGTTTTTCACCATAGCGTTGTCCAGAATTTCATATGTTCTGCGATAACGGCGCAATAGGGAAAAGGGCTGTTTGGATGCTCATTTCTAACAGATCTAGGGGAATATGTGGAAATGCTGGTTCGGAATTTACAGCGTTTCAAACAAGATTGATAGTTAGTCGCAGTCGCAGTCAACGGTGCGGCTAGGATTTTGCAAACTGGGTGCTGAACTTATAGAAACTGAACTTAACTCTAATGAACTTAAAGTCTAACAAAAGGAAGGACAATTGCTTACTGGACTAGCCAAAGAAGTGCACTTACCTACTGCACAAAAATTGACTGTACTCACCACGAAAAGGGAGATTTCTCCTACTAAGCTACCCTACTGTGTTTTGGCAATAGGCAAAGCGACAGGTCAAAACTAAATGAAAACCTATACCACAGCGATCTCCTAGAGCAGGGGTGGGCAATTAATTTGGCTTGGGGTCCACTTTGAGAAGGCGGTGCTTAGCGGAGGGCCATACCTTCTATTCTATTGCAGTGTCTCTCAACCTTTTTCGGTTCGTGACACCTTTGGTATTTTTACATACCTTGTGACCCCTTCCTACTCTTTTTACAATAAAGGTACATAGACATTATAACCATTATGATTACAGCAAAATGCTGTTCTAGAAAAATGCAACAAACTATACCACAAAAATGACCGCATGGCCAACTTCGAAATTCGTGGTTAAGTGTTTGACAATGCTAATCTTTTATCATGCTCGACTATACTTTGATTTCGTGCCTCCGTTTTGATGTGAGCTAGAGCTGAGAAACCACTCTCGCAGAGATATACTGTGGCAACGAAAGCAATATTCGGAAAGCCAGTTCAGACCGTTGCGGATATAATTCACGCACAGTTCACCAGATCCGAGAAAATGGCATTTCATGAAAAATATCATGTGCTGATGAATCATTCCAAAGATCACGAAATTGGTCCTGTGCTTCATCAAAATATTGGCTATAACCAGAGAGGTAGGGAACTGATTTCGTGAAAATGCATCTTCTTCCTTGAGCTCAGAGAAATATCATTGGCACTCAATTTCAAGAGATTGAAGGTGGTCTATTATAGATGTCTTCAAATTCTTAGCAAGTTCGTCAGTTTTTTCAACAACATTTGACAATTCCTCAAGCGTAGCAACGTTCCTTGCATTACTTTACGAAGTCAGTTTTGCAACTTCGAATAAAATTCTTGCAGATTCGTCGCGAAACTAGATGATGTTTGTAACCTTTCCTTTTAGCTTTAAACCTTTCAAAAATTTCAGCCAAATAAGCAAGACTTTTCAACCAAATCTTGTCACTAATATAAGACAACTACTCGTTTGCTTTCAGTTCTGAGAATAACTTTATTTCATCTTTCATCACAAGAACACGGTTTAGAATGTTTCCTTTCGATAGCCAGAGTACAGACGTGTGGAATAGAAAAACTCGTGTGTCGAAATCATGTCTTTGCAGAATTCTTCAAAACATGCCAGTGTTAAGGCTTCCAGATTTGATATAATTGGTAATTTCTAATCGTGGATTCCAGCACATTTTACAGAGGAGTAAACATCATATTTCCATTACAACCCTGCAGAAACGAAAAAGATTTTTACTTCTCCCGAACATCTGCTTGTTGTAGTTTGCCGTTCCTCACAAAATAGGAGCTCCTCTTTAGTGTCTCCTGAATGAATATATCCCACGAAAACAAGCAACTGAGCACATGAAGTAACATCTGTTGACTCATCCACGTGAAAAAAACATTGGAGTTGGAGATGCTTTTATTTCATTTATCACCTGGTCTTTCACATCTTCCGGCATATCTGAAATGCCCCTCTGAACAATGTCGCTGGAAGTGATATTCGTCTCATGTTTGCCTCACTACCTTCTCCAAGTTGTTTCACTGTTTTCAACAAACAGCGTTTCACAAGCGTTTTTTTCCAATCGTGCAGATTTTTTGCTTGGCAATTTCAAGTGCGACTTTATATGATGCCTGTCTTCTTGGTGGAAACTTCAGGCAAGGTAAGTCTCTGACATTTCAAACTCGCTTCATGGCGTCGGAAGAATTCTATAACTTTTTGTGGCGTGGTTGGGATGCTTTGTCTCTAAATGCCGTATCAATTTCGAAGGTTTCACATACTTTTTAGCACTGAGAGCCTTTATATCACTGCAATACGCTTCCGAAATGTTGACTGTAACTTCACAACGGTAAACTGTTGGTAAGCTGTCTTAGTCAACAACTGGTTTACAACTACAGTAGAATAAATCATTCGTGATATGTTGGAAGGCTTTGCCTCTAAATGCTGTAAGAACTTCGAAGGTTTCACAAACCCAGCATCAGCACCGAGAACAACGTTGCACAAAACACACTATGGCTTCACTGTGTTTTTTACCAACTATGGAGTTAAATCCAAATTTCAAATACTCATCAAAATACTTGCGTTTCCTGTCCATGGCAACAATAGAAATGAAAGTGTCACGATACTTTCAAGGTAGATGTTTCTACCTGACTGCTGCCTGCAATTTCACAATAATAATTTGCTGGTATCAAAGATTAAAACTGTTTTTAAACAAGATCGACCAAGTGCGTCAATTGACACAAGCACTACACCGCTAGTGGTCCACTTCACCTCGGATTTCGACAATAGACGTGCAAGATAGTGGATGATAAAACTAACAGATTGGACTCTACAACGGTGGTCTGACGATGGAAAGACGTATATCTGCTCTTCAGGTTGCGACTTCGGATGCATACATTGCCAAGCATATTTTGCAACATATTGTTATATTTGAATTGGTAACTCCAATGCTATAAATTGTACTAGTAAACTGCGGTATGCGCAACAAACAAGCTTCTCCGAGAACCAAGTGCATTGCGATGACCAGATTTTGCCATTTGAACTTAAAGGGTTAACACAAGCACGACAATTTAAACATATCGTTACATTGAAATCTTTGCGCACCCTAAAAAAACTTCGCGTCCTTAGGTTGAGAAATGCTGCTCTAGTAGAAATAGAAGCGAGTCTCGGTTGAAGTTTGCCTGAAAACTAACATTTACTGTGATAAATTCGAGGAAATTTCAGACTTGATGATTTTTCCTGAATGTTTCCGCGGGCCACTGAAAACGCTGTGGCAGGCCATATGTGGCCCGCGGGCCACTAATTGCCCACCCCTGTCCTAGAGTAAACATGAAAAAAATGAGATACCGGTATTATGTTGATCGGTAAATTTTCGGTTTTGCTTAGTTTCTATTGCTAAGATACAAATGTATCAAAAAGAGTGCAAAAACAGGTGTTTTTACCTGCTGCAAGCAGGTTTGTACAGTAACACAATGTTGGCGATTTTACAAAAATATTTCTTTAGCAATGGCAATTTTATGCTGCGAAAATATTTAAAAAGTATTGCAACCAAGAAATACAAAACAACAGTACCTGAACACTTGTAGGAATTTCATTCAGAATGGACTTACTATGTGTCTAACCTTTTACAGTACGGAAACCTTAATTTTCCCACGCGGGAATCAACAACTGAAAAGGGGTCTCTGGACAGATTTACATCGACTTTGCACGCATTAGAAAAATTTTGGCCGACGTTTTGTCTGTTGCAGCGCTAGTGCGGGACATTTCTTTTGACTACAACTAATCTGTTGTAGTGAAGCAAAGCTTGTAGGCAGGGTAAGGACTGGGAGATAAGTTTTTCCCATGGTTTGCCTTTATTCATTTCAAAATTTCAGCAATTAACAGAAAACGTACTCACTAGATTCGATGAAAGAATCACACCAAAATATAGAAAATTTCCAAAGCTTTGCTAGTAAATCCCAAAATAACGCCAAAAAACGAAACATTTACATTGGAGCACTACACATCGAATGGGAAAAGCACTATTTTGGAATAGGGGTCTGACAGCAAATGTACATTTGCTTGTGACGTCTTCCTTGATTCTCATAAGAGTATTTTCATAACAGCACATCTTTCCTGGTGGGCTGGACGCTGAAAAGACATGGAGACAATGGTGCGTAGGCGCCTTGCCAGAAAAAATGATTTTTTTTGTTGGGGCAAGATTGCCAACTTGAATAAATAATTTGCTTTACGTGTTCATGACAATTTTTGCTCAAAGTTTCAACAATTGCCGTCCAAAATTTGGAGAAGCCGCCACTCCTTTCGCCCTTCCTGGCTACGCCGCTGGTCATACGGCTCACCCACCGTTTCAATATTTATTGAGGTTTGTTAGCAGCAAGCGAAACGTGTGGGTATTTGTTTTCATGCTGTTCAACCAATAAAATCCACTCTGTTAAAATAAAATCCACACAACGTGCAGTACTAAACAGTAATTTTTTTCCACAGAAATGCACATTCAAAAAACCTTTCTCCTGCATGCGTAGCCACGGGGCGCATTCGGGGAGCGCCCCCCAATATTTTACCCCCTCAAAATTTGTTGTCCCCGGAAAAATTTGTTTCAAACATATAATAAAAGCAAAAATCTTGCCATCTTAAATGTATTCGCCCCCAAACCTCAAAACCTGGCTACCGGCCTTCCTGCATGGCTGTTTGCAATCTATTCGCCACCAATGTCTCCTGCAAAATTGCACTATGCGCTTGTTGACACAGGACTGTTATAATACATGATTTAACAACGTGCAATTCAAGTGGCGTAGTGTGAAAAAACGACATGAATGAACGTATAGATTTGGCTTACCAGCAAAAGTTCCATAAGGCTCTTGTCAGAAGAAAAATCTATGGTGGAGCCGTGGAGGACCAATTGCCACATTTGTTGTCAACCAAAGGGCCACTGTATGCAGAGTAATGAGCTACATAAAATTCTTTTTGAATCATCCCTTCCTGTAGAAAGCTTCTGGATGAGCCCCTCCAAGGGAATAGAAAAATTGTGTGAAACCCATTAATTATATTAGTGACGTTGCACCAAAGTAAAGTAAACTCAACGTACTATGGCCAGTGACGTCCCAAGGAGACAGAAACAAATGCGTTCAATAAGGAATGTTGAATTTTTCAACATTTCAGCGAACTGAAGCAGTCATGTAGCAGGAAGTAAATACCGTTCTTGACTACTAACAGGGAGTTGAGACTTTCATTTGGCTACTAGTGTGCCTTTGGACGATTGAGCTATTGTCTTGTACACGCATATCATCTGAAGCGAATTCAAGCAGTTCTGAATCCTGCTCCAGGAAACGAGTTTGACCGAAGTCTTACGACCCATGCGCGTAATGACAGAGGCGTACATTCGTTGACGAACGCACGTTTCACTGCAGGCTATGAAGTCTCAGCGTTCGTAATCGCGCAAGGTGCGGTCCGCTCGAGGGCATAGGCGTGCAGTGTGCTGTTGTTTTCAACCGCGCGCGCTTGCACGATTACGCTTATGACTAAGTTAATCACTCTGTGGCGAGTCAAACTTGCCATGCTGCTGTGGCAGCACGCAAGACAACCTCAGCACTTGCTCGATAAGCCTACGTATGCAGTTCCTTGAAAACATCAAATGATTTTCGGCTGCGTTTACCAGCCTAAACCACTGAACGCTACATTAAGTCAAGAAACGCACACCAAACAAAGAAACTGTAAACGTATCAACACTTCAATGTGTATTTTTCTAGTCCGTCGAACTTCATGTAAGCTGCTGAATATCTGCTAATTTCTACGTGCAAGTTAACAGTTTCCATTCAGCTTGTTGTCAATGTCAGATGGTGATTTTACACGACATTTAAGCGATGGTTTATTATGGGCCAAGCGTGTAATCTCCTACCCTTGTCGCAGTGAAGGTAATGGTAATGGTTTATTGCTTCATATGACTCAGCTAATAAACAGAAGCAATACAAAAAGCCATTGCACCATAAGTAAATCAGCTGTCAGTGAACATTAGAGCAAATGAAAACACAACGGAATAATAGCTGATCAACGTAAACAAAGAGTATCCTGTAGGACTGGTGAAGGACCTTGGCGTCAACCAATCACGTTTACCACTTTTTGAAAAGTGCGTCAAGCTTCCCTCTAGCTAGGCCTATAGTAACACAAAACTGCGAGCTTCAATTACTTTCGAAAAGGTGGACAACGATGAATTCGGTTCATCCTCGAGACTGGTCACGTCCGCCCAAACCGATCACGAGTTTGCCTTTTTTTCGTTGTTGACGTTGGTGGGCGTGTGTGCGTCAGAATGCGTGTCGCGCGCGTTTGTGTGTGCGCTTCAGCGTAGCGTGAACACTTCAACTCACGTCACAATGCTTGCGCAGTTCCGCAGCGACGTAGCGCCGCGTCCAGTTGAAGGTATTCAGCTTTCTTCAGAACAGTGGTGGTCTTGGACAGCTTTGCGTCATGTTTGGATATCGCTTTGGCTGCGACAATTTAATTTTTTCTGAGGGTGAAACTGGCAGTTATGTTTGCTGTCGAGTATTTGAACCAGGCAGTTGTCAAGCGGATGTAATTCCTGTTTATATTCCGAGGTAGTTTCACGTTGTGCTTTCTCATGCATAACGCCGTGTCTTGCACATAGCCATTCCATGCTTCTTCAGGTAGTAGAGCTTCTGCTTTCCATGATTTGCGACGGGTTTGTGGAGTGCGCTACCCGGTTTCGCCCGTGCTGACAGCTACAGAACAGATTTTGATTTCTTCGTTAATCTGCGGAAATGAACTCAACTGCATATTACTTTTTCTTTACATGTAACTGGAAAGCTTCAGTGCATGACATTCTTAGTTGCTAACGTTCACGGCTGCTTTCATCTCCAGCGGAAAACCTTAACTATAGATAATGGTTTGATGCACAAAGCACTTCCTTATGAAGTCGAATAGGATTATGGCTTGCTTAGGTCTGCTATATCTATGTTTCTTTGGTGTATGACAGTGAGTTGGTTGTTGTTACTGCTTGACGTAGACAACCTTCAGAGATCACAGACGTAGTGCAGACCCAAAACTCCAGTCTACTACAATACAAAAGTTCATCGTGATTGAGTGAGCCGTTTCTTCATATTTGCAGATAGGAATGTTTTTGATCAAGCGCAGCTTAGTGCTTGAAGCTGCAGTAAAACCTAAAGTTAAGTTTCCAAGAAACGTGCTCAGCAAAATCTTTCAGAGGTGTTCTGTGCAAGCAAGGAAATTGCAAGCAGACTGTGAAGTTTCCATTTTTGACAAAAGTGCATGCCTTTTTGATTAAATTGATGTGGGTATTTCTCAATTCATGACCTGAAGGCCCTTGTGAGAGATTTAGAATGAATATTATTGTTTGTGTGAATTTTAGTAGTTGGGCGAGTTAGACTTGGAATACTAAAAAGCATTGTTCTGGCCTTTTATCTAAGCTTAGCATTTATGTTTCACTTGCAAGTTTAAACTGAGTAGGCCAGTTATGAAGTTTTTCGTAAAAACAAACACATCTGCATTTTTGTGTGAAATGTATTTGCCTTTGGTAGTGTAGACCCAGAGAAAGAGAGTTTTTGAATGCAGCAATGTGTGTAACTCCATATATTTATGTGTTCATGCTTTCTACAGCATAGATTACTGCTATCAGAAGTAGTACAGTATGTAGCAGTTTAAAGCGAGTGGAAGTCACTTCTGTTTGTGGATGCTGGACTAGCAGGGTTTTAAATAAGTTATTAATCATTACTAAGTGTGAATGATAGCTAGCAATAAAATGCATGAAGCTGCAGCATGGTAGCTGTAAAGTTTGCTGGTTATGGAGGTTAGATATTATCAAACTGTGTGGCTAAGCCTTGATTGCCTAATTAAAACTTACTTTGTAAAAGTGCACAGATGATGCCATTTCCTACACAGAACAGCACATTAATGGGCTTTAACTTTGTTTTTGTAAAGTATTATAATATGATCAGACTGTGCCAAACAAAGTGCAACTGAAGAATGTATTACAGAAAACAAAAATATTGGAAGGCAATAGCAATTCATTGAAGAGAGGCAAGTGGTGAGCAGCAACACTGGTGGTTAATACACTGGGGATGCTAAAATAAGATCAAACTTGCACACAGGCCAATGTGAATATACTGACAGTGTTCCCTTTGACCACAGCCAGGAACAAGCACTGGTGGAGCCACTGTCGCTCCCTGGGTTCACCTGACATATGAACAAGTTTCTATGCAAGGCAGCTCAAAAAAGGAGCAGTAGACTTGCCATACACACCAGTGGTTTCAATTGCAACTGGTTGAAAGTAACAATTGTCAAGGGGGTCATTGTATTTTAAGCATTTTTCGGTCTCAGCATCAGTTGCTACACTGCCTGGTTTAGTGGTGCTGACTACATAATGGGTTGGAGCAAAACTCTGATCTGCACATTATGCATAGGAGTTGGAAAGTGCAACTTTGCCATAAACTGACTAACTAGTCTCCACGAAGGTGACGACAAACAAGTGAATCAATCAGCAACTATTTTTATAGAAATAAAATTTGTTGATTGATTCACTTGTTTCTCACATTCGTGGAGACTAGTTACTTGAATACAGATATGTGTAAGTTATGAATCATCGCATAAAGAAGAAAGCAGAACCTTTTTGGATGATTTCTCACAAGCTTAATCTTATTTATAAAATGAGCTTTAATGTCAACATATCAAGAAGCGCGTTCGTAACAGCTGTTGATTTACTATGTATATTTGTGTTGATTCAAGGTTCTCCAGCTAGCAAAATCTGTGGCTTTTGAAATTGTGCCATCTTTTTTATAAAGAGGTTTATCTACAACCAACAACGACAGACTTTGTATTGTAGCGACTCAGGGCTGATCAATTTGTCATGTATTTTCAGTATATGATGTTTCTTATAATCTGTCGGGCCTGAATGTGAGTTGTACCATTCTCATATATCCAATTCAAACAAGTTGACCTTATTAGAAAGCAATTGCTGTGATTGGTTTGCAGCCAATGTGGCTCCACAACAATACAAAATTTTTATAAATTATAGTGCTGAAAACGTCTTCTTTTGCATAACTTTCAAAAGGTGGTCAGTATTCAGCCAATCATTCAGGGTCATTGTAAGCATTTCATCATCAGACTGCACTTGGTGTAATAGGGTGATCCATTTGCAGTGGTAGTTCTTTGTAAATTGCTGTTTATTATGTGAACCTGATATGGTGCAGTGAGGTCATTGATCACTGAAAGCTTGTTGTAAACAATATAGCTACCAATATCAAAACATATCACTGAAAACTGCTTTTTATATTTTAATGTGATATTGCAAATCTAAGTAATTGGTCTGACTGAAGTTTTAAGTGACCATAAGTGCCAAACAAATCTAAGGTTTAATGAGCTAAAGGAATTTCAATGTTTGTTTTATGCTTATTGAGATCAAGGCAAAGCTTTGCAATTTAAGTAAGATACTGTGTAGAATGTTATGTCTGACTATCATCTGTACTTGATTTAAATGCTGGTCTTATGTGCTTGATGGCGACAATAAATATATTTCAGTCAGGCTGATGTGCTATTGGTCTACAAGATACTGCCTAAGATCGTGCTGTGTGTGTTGAAATGATTCACCTCATGCATGGATTACTATTACTTTGAAGAACTGTTTGGATAAATTTTTCTTGAAATGGATACCAAGTGTGCACCATCACCTGCTCCACCTGGCAGTAATATAGTTGCTACTGCAATGTCCAAGGCGAATGTGGTTTCTCCAGGTAAAGGTTGATGCAACTAGTAGCTAACTCTTTGTGTTAATATATGCCAGTACTCTTGAATAACTTGAAATGTCCATTAATTGATTTACTAATATTACTTTCAGCAACTTACTTCATCCTAAAAGTGTCAACATTTTGCAAGAAATTGAGCAATACTTGTGTTAAAGAATCATGAATGATCTTCTTTTGCAATTTTGTCAGGTTTTCATTTGTGAATAATTTTTCAATACTGGCCCAATATATTGTTTCAAAACTGCATTTCAGACTGCACTGACAAGGCTCACATGCCTAAAATGTTAGATTGTTTTTCAATTGAGACTGTGACCAGCAAAGTAAGACTGTGCAGTCTATACCAAAAACCTTTGACTACAACTATTTTTGGTGCCGTTAACTCAGACTCCTCTATGTAACAAGGGTATGGCTATGCCTATACTGCTACAGTTTTGCATATTGTTAAAAAGATTTCAACAAGCATCAGAGTACTGTAAGCAGAGTAACACATTAGCACTAGTTAATAGAAACAAAACTTTATGTATTTTGCATTTTTAAAAATCAGTATTTGCATACTGCATGATTGTACTGCAGTAAATCCATGGTTTTATGCAGGTACTAAGCATGGTGATTTAGTTAATCAATTACCCCTTAATAGAATGAATTAGATTATCGTATAAGTTTTTTTGTCCCAGTTACCAGAACTTCCCTTAGTTGCATATTTGCTTGAGCAAAGCCTTCGCAAAACAAAGGGAATCACGTGACAATCTGCAATAGGGTCAAAAAAAGATAAGCTTTTGCAGGCGCGACACGGCAGCTTAATATCTTGTCTAATTTGTAACTGGACTTCTTGCTGCGGAAAATAGACAAAAAAGAGGTTACTGAAACGTTATTACTTACTGGATTTAAAGGCAAACTTAGGTGAGTACAAATGATGATATTAAGGTTTCAATTGATCACTAGGTTTACACTAGGGAAGGATTATCAACAGATCCGATTGGCCACCGTTTGCTACTCACCACTTTATGTAATTTCTAAACTCGGCGCCACGCCTGGTTCTCCAGACTAGACTCATCGATGACAAATAACCTTATTGTATCGAATGGAGCTCTATTTGTTACTTGGGCGATCATACTGAAAACGCCAAGTTTCGAACGCCGTGGCCTCTACCGGGTAGTGCACGCAGCAAGCAAACTCAACCATTAAACAGCAGCACAAAACCCACTAGCTGCTCTCTTCCACCAGGCTGTCACCATGCTAGGCATTGCGATCATATACGTATGACGAAACAATGGACCTTAAAGTTTCTGGTTTGGCCAGTGACCGTAAATTTTCAATCTGCAGTAATTCCCACGCGGAAGCGCTGACCAATGTCTAAAATCACAGAAAAATCTTACAATTTCTTAAGTACAGCTAGAGGCCAATTGAATATGCAGAGAAAACCTGCAAAGCGAAAAATTTGCCTTCATGATGAAGTGCCTGTAATCAAAGAGCTCGGAAGCAAGATGGCGCAGAAAATTGATGCCGCTAAAATTTGACGAATCGCTAACGCAAGTTTGTGGAAAACGAAGAAAAAGCTCATAGAAAATCATCGCAACACTAATAATCCGTCAAGGAAACGTACCGAAGAAAGTTGCAGTGTTATTTCAGGCAATCATAATGGGCCTTGCGCCATGCTTAACCAATACACATTCCCCACTACTGAGATTGACCAAAAATTGGTTAACACCAGCTGATGCGTATTAAGCGTTTGTTCATGCCAAAAAAGTCATTCTGTATGAGTAAAAGCTGAAGATAGCTGATATAAATACTCTGTAAACAACTTAGTGGTGTCGGTTTTGCTGAGAAAGGGTTCCTTTCGATAGGTACTGTCTCTTAATTCTGTTATTATTTTAATCACTCGCAATGCAACCATGCTCCTTACTGCTGCAGACTCCCCTCAAGTATCTGCTGTTTGCATGACGACGGATGGATCAACAACCCATATGACCAGGCCGGCTAGCTCCTCTCCTCGTCCGAGAAGGTGCGAGAAGTTACAGTGCGTTATTCAATGCTAATTTCTAACCTCGGTCGTTGTTAACGTTAGAGTCATTTTTGGAGGTACTTGTGACATATCGTAATGTGTAAATTCATGCGGTATTTCGTGACAGCATGACGCACAGTTTGCGATGTTACGATGCAGCTGTCCTTGATTGAGTTTGAGAAGTGCTGGTGTGGTGTCGGTGGTTGTGCTGAATTTTACAAGATGGGTCTTGAGCGAACACACAGACTAGGAGATTTAGTTATATCAGGGAAATCGGTTTCCTTCTAAAGCAGAGGTTCCCAACCTGGGGTACATTTGCCTACCTGAAGGGGCACATTTAAGTTAGCAGTAGAAGGGAAGATATATTTATTTATTTCCAAATATCTGTACATACATCAGTGAATGTTATTATAAAAAATCATCATACGCTTATTGTTCTATATATCTATGATTAATGATAAAATATTTTTTCATGAGAAATTTTAGGGGTACATGCTTGTGTGTCGAAATGCTAAAGGGGAACATGGTCGGAGAAAGGTTGGAAACTCCTGTTCTACAGAAAAGAGTTTAACTGCTTTTTGTATCAGAAAGCTTTTGCTGCTTGTGCTTGGTATTCTTTATTTTTGGCACATGCAGATTTGCGTGATTGCAGTAAAGACGGCAACTTCTATAAAATTTGTTCCGTTGCTCGTCTAGTTGGTCGTTGTCGCTCGGGGCCGGTTTGTCAGATAGAAAGAAATCTATGGGACGAACGTGTTCTTCCTGCATAAAAAGTTGGTTTTTGTTGTCTTGGATCGCCGACCAAGTAAATGGCAAACCTTCAGGCGCTCGGTGTGCTTCCTGTATATGCAGGCAGGGTTTTGCCTGGAGGAAACGCCAGCAGTGTCTCTGTTTGAGGTTGCCGCATGACCGGAGACATTGTCGGCAAAAGTCCGATGACACCTGTTTCTTTGACACTGTTAGCGAAAAAGAAACAAATTCTTGAAGGGTTTTTATACAAAACGGAATAATTGCTTACATTTTTTCTTTGCCTTAGCACAAGAGGCAAATGACGCTCAGTCGTTCCTTGGCTACATTTTGTCGGCCAAACTATCTTTTCGCATTCTATTCCATTCAGCATCACGTGCACATTCCGTCACAGAAGGGATTATGATGAACAGCAGGCAGTTGCAGTGGTGAAGCATCATTGCCAGGGTTGTCAATTAAATGCGAAACGTGCTAGTATGCCGAAGTATCTCAGAGGCTTAGTTAACCTACGTTTAAGTGCGGCTTACGATCAAGGGCGGCTTACATGAATTTTTTAACACCATTTGGTTGGCTAAAAAGCAAGGGCGGCTAACAATCGAATAAATACGATACTTGCCTAAATTAAAATCTGTTTACTATAAAAACCCGTTTTTGTCCCAGTGTTTTCCTTTGTATTAATCCGACTCTTCCCTGCGACACGCTTGCTAATTTGTAAGCCATCCGCGGGCTTGTTTTGGCGATCGATCTTTTGCCTCGCGGCACCGCCTGCCGCGCATTGGCTTGAATGTTAAGCCGAACAAAAAACAATCACCGTGCGTACTCGCAGCCCTGTATATCCCAGTGACGTCGCGACGAAATTGCCTCCTGTCGAACGTCGAATTGGCCGAATCAGCACTCTCACAGCGCTCGCGCACCGTACCGAAAGGTCGCGCAAATTTAAGCCAAAGTTGTGGGCAGCGTGGTGGTAAACAGCGCATCCTTTTCGAGATCTTGTTTTCGCCTCGGACGCGGTTATCAGGATCAGCAGCGTATCTTGCGAGGCCTTTCTCCCCCCGTGGGGAGCTTACGTAATAAGGAACATTTGCGTGCAAAGACAGCTCGGTTTCCTAAAGCCTCGGAAATGACCGCTTTTTCGGGCATTGACTGCACGGGCGACCGGAAGCAGTGCTCCCAGGTCATTTTCTGATAAGCAGCCGATTTGAGAACCGACAAATGTCACACCGAGTCCGTGTCAATAGACTGCTTTTCGTCTTGACGAATATCCTAGCGATGTCCATTGTTCTGCGTCAGTACATCGAACTCGATTACGCTCGGTTAATGTCACGAAGCCCCCTTCTTACTAGACTTGATTAAAACGAAGCGTTTTTCTCAATGAGCGGCAGTGTTTTCCCACGCACATCCCATGCAGTAGTGTCGAATGCCTTTCAATCGCAAACCCCAGTTGCAATACGTCCGTTTTGTTGAACCTTCTCGTTATTCTAAATTCGTGCACTGCGCATTACGCAGTAACCGGGATTAACCGTTGTTACGAAATAAAATGTTTCGAGTTAATTTGCCGTTCTTGCTTTTCTGTTTTGCCACAGGGAAGAAAAACACTTCTTCGCGCGACGAAAACTAGTACGACGTTCACTTCGCGAACAGAGGTGGTCGGATTTGCGCCACCGCCTGCTGAAAAAAAAAATGTTTTGACTGCCAATTGGGTTTTGAAGCTAAGTATTGTCAGCCTAAAGATGATGCCTCCATTCATCGCGAGAATTGTCACCGAAATGTGGATAGGCAGGTGCAGCAGGGTCACCGTAAAAACAATGAAAGCGGGCGTGGCAGGCAGATCCCTCGTAAGGTCCACATCATTGCTCCATTCTTTGCACTGCCAAGTTTGTTTCCATGCCCTTGTATGACTAAAACTCTTGCTGGTTTTTCACGCGCAATAACAAGTAAGCGTTTGTGTCAGAGCATAGGCAGGAGCTAACGAAAATAGGGTCACAGGATTCTCACCCGGAAAAGCCGCATAGACCACTTGAAAAAGAACAGACTGGAAAACACCGGTTGGGTCGGTTCTTGTAATAAAAATGCCGCGGCCCGAACTTCCGACTCCAACGATGGCATCCACCAAAAAAAGGAAGGCGATCTGCAAGTCTGATGGCTCGAATGAAGAAAACGAAACTGAAAAGCAACAGGATGTCTCTGCGGAGAAACTCCGCTTGGCTTTTGCGAGTAACTGAACCCGGCGACACGGTTCCCCTTTGTTCGGATTCGGTCGCTGTGCACGCTTTTGCTTTTGCCGTGTTCACTTCTCTAATGCCATTACTCCGTTCCCGTGCAAAATATTCAAGACCGTCTTAGCGGAGCGAAAAACCCTCAAGCAAGCCAACTCTTGCCCGTCACGTTCTGCGCTGTCCAGTTTTCTACCGGCGCCACGCAGCGCTTGCCCGTTCTCGTTCAGTTGAAGTCAAAGTTCGGTGGTTCTCCACCGTGCTTGCGGCGGCCTCGGTTTGAGCAAGGCTTTCTCTCTCTCTACAAGGCTTTGGTTTAAGTTCCCTCCTTTTATCGAGTTCAAGCAAACGAAAGTCCTATACGTTGAAGATGCGCGGAACCGTTGAAGACTTGTGTTGATACTTCTACAGTACTTGCGATACGCGCGCAGCGCTCTTGTGCCAAGTAGCTCAGGTTGTCTTTTCACGCAGACCAGCCTTTTAACGTCCCACCACTCGGATTGGCATGCGCCAAAACAGGTTGCTGGAAGTTCTCACTGCGCTCAACGCAACAGGACGTCATCCCATCGCGACGCAGCGAATCGAACGCGTTCGCGAGACGACCGAGCAGGCCGCATATTTCTTGCCTTGCACCTGTGACAGTCAAATCTCATCTTGCTGCTGACCAATGGCAGAACTGTCACTCGGTGTTGGTTCTTGCCTTCCAGTGAAACGTACGTGCCCTGACAGCAACCGATCGGTTGCGGTTGACCGCACAGCGCGACTTTTGGTCATCAATTGCCGTTCAAACCCGGTAAAAAGGCTTTTCAAGCACGTATCATTGCATGCTTTCGCGGTGCTGCCTGATTCGCTGACCAGCTGAAATTTCTGGAATGTCGAGCGTTTATCACAAGCAAAGCTTCTGCTCGGCAGAAAAAAGTTTGATTTTGCCGAGACACCCTTCGTTAATGGTCAAACGAGCGATAACTGGCATAATTTTTTTCCATCCTGCCCAGCATACTGTATTTCCACATTCGTTCTGGACCGTTGAGGTCAACTTTCCCGAAGTATTCGTCCGTCCAGCCTGTCACCAATGCCGCTCAGCAAAACTGTCACACCAAGCCACTGACCCTACCCTCTGTATTGCCGAATATAAATTGGCTGCAGGGTTATTGTTACCGGCCCGCGTCCTCGATTAATGCACGACTAAGGCAGCAAGTGTCTGCTGTCGACGATCTGTACCAATTTAGCGTCGTCAGGTAGCAGTCGGTTAATTGCGTTGGTGCGAAGAGTCGTTACGACTTCCGTTACAGCGACGTGACGTCGGAGTGGGCTGATTGCGGCGCTTGATCATATGTGCTGAAAAGTTGATGATGATTCGGGAAAGGACGTGTTTGAGATTTAGCGCCGCTTGGTACCTGACGCTTCACAGTGTTGCGTTGAATGTGCGATTCACCACGAACGGGATGTGCGCGAAGAACAACACCCATATGTACGTGGCGCGAACAAGCAATAATTGAGTGATCGCGGCGCATGATCTCTATTGTTGCTTGCTGCCACAGTGCGAAGCTTTGCGCACTTGCCACTCGGTCTTTCCGATCGCAACAAAAAGGTGTTGTGACCAGGATCGGGACGAGAAGAGGTGAGTGAGCCCTCTATCGGGTGGATAAGCCTCAGCGCTTGGCCGCTGGACTCTCAACGTCGAAAGAAGCCTTCACCTGTTTAAGGGTATACTTGCGCGTCGCGCCTTGCCTCTGTCTTTGTTTCCTTTCCGGCGAGCATGCCGACCAACCAATTGTGCAATCTGCTCGCTTGTTGCTGATTTGTCGCCGAGTGTCATGCACAGCTATCGCAACCATTATGCTGAGATGCCGCTGATGTATTACGCGTTTTTTCAAAAGTGTGCGGCACTGTGCGAAGCAATAGCGTAGCAGGGATTGAAAACAATTACGCCAGTAAACCACACAAATACCTGCAAATTTTTTCCCTACGTTGTTTTCGTCACATCCATTAAAATTCTGTTAAAATTAAGCGAAGGAATCCACGTTCCTAAAATTTCGTACGCATCCGCTGAAACTACTAACATGGAACGTCTGGACACTGGCCTTGATGGGAATGAATTTGGGCCTGTGGCGATATTGATGATATATATCGGGAACGTCATGAGACAGCAAGAAGCCGTTACTTGACCCTGTGGCGCTCCCTTTTTTGAAATATGACGCTAGTAATAGCTTTGAAGGAATCCTGTTTTCGGAATCTGCATGTGTGTTTATTTGGGCAACGCTTTCCCGACTGTACCTTGGCGGAATTGCACTTTGGCCAGAGAAAGAAAAGGTTACGAAGGTTGAAAGCGCGTAGGGGAGCAACGGGGGTGCGTTTGTTGCTTGGGAATGTAAGCGTATTCTGAAATGTTGCCAGATTTACGGTACGAATACTATTTCAAGGTGACACGATTAAAAATTTTTTTGCACTTGTTGTATGACCCTTCACCATCTTCAACAAACTTCACCATCTTGTAGAATTATCATCTAACCCTTCTTCAAAGTGCGCTGCTTGTTGATTATTATTAAAGAAAACGATCAGCGCACTCGTGCATCTGTCGCTGCGCGAGAGGTTGCGCTGATTGCTTTCTTTTGCGATCATACGCCAGCGCCATTCGCGCGGATTAAAAGGCTCGCGTTTCGTGTCGCGCGCCGAAACGACGGCGACTTGCGCTCGACGCTGAAGGACAATGATGGGCAGAACATCGCTGCGCGCTTTTCTTCTTCACCCAGTTCCGTTTCGCACAAAAAGCGCCCGAACCAAGAGCGCTGTCGGACTTGCAAGCGAGCGAGCCGGACTGAATCGGAGCGAGCAGGAGTTGGTGTTTTGCTGCAAGCAGTTATTTCATCAACGCCCCGGCTGCCACATCCTGTTGTCGTAAACTTAGCAAGAACTGTCGGTCGTAAAACTTTGCGAGCGCCGAAGCACTCGTTCCCTTCGTCGTTTTTCAGACTCGACCAGTTTCCGGAGCCGCGTCTGGACACCTTGGCGTTGCTGTTGACTTTGAGTCACGCCGCATTCGTGCTACCGCCCCGTTGCAGCGCCCGGCGACAGGGCGGCTTACCTCGCTTTTTTGACCTGAATGATTTCGGTACCTGTACTTTCGTGCTGACCAAACACAGAACAAAAAAACGTCGAATCTTTTCACAATGCCCGATTGTTATCGAACGGAGAATTTGCACCGGCTGTCGGGCTCTTCCGGCAATTTTCTGTTTGCGTAATGTAGCTCTGACGTATGTGTATGTCATTGAGGTGGTGTGTGCCAAGTGTGTGGGCTTCGTATTGCTACTCGTCGTTAGGGTTTGTTTCGTTACCGAAGATGTCGTTTTAGTTTGAATTGATTGAATCATCTGATCGCGGCTTCCCACCATAAAAGGGCAGATGCGGCTTAACTATATTGCAACTGTAAAAGTGAGGATGTCTGCACGATGCTAGACATTTTTCCTGTTTTGGGTTCTGGTTGTAAAAGGACGTCTTGTGCCTGACGCACGTGCACGTATCTGTGAAAAAGCGTTCTACGTTTTACAGAAAAATTTCGTGGTCACGCCTGTTCCCCATTTCCGTCCTAGTCCGAATTGTTAAAAGCTGCTTTTTCTTTTGAGTTGAAAATAACAGGTGCCGTCGACAAACGTCGATGCTGCATACGAAACGCGATACCAAAGGCGTCAAGGCCAAGGACCTCTCGCATTTTTTCATCGCTACGCGCTCGCTCACTTGCCCGAGCAAAGGCCCAAACAAACCCAACAAGCATGCAAATCGACATCGACCACACCGCGTTCGGCGGCGAGCGCACGCGTTCAGTTGGTCGTGGCGCGCGGAGCGTGTGGCGAACGTTGGGCGAAAACGCAAACACGACGATTTTGACCTTTATTGCTTGATCCGCTTGTGCGACCGTGCCCTGTGCGCAAACGTTCGTCGACGAGGCTCGTCGATTGCTATCGGGACGAGGCGGTCGGGCGAAATCATTTTGCACGGGCACGCAGAAAGCCGCTTCTCGTCCAACCCTGTTCTTCAAAACCGAGCGAAACTCGCCCATCTCAGCTAATTCCATGTCAGCGGTTTTGCCAGCCGACGCAGGCACTGGTTTCATTGTCGTTTGCAGTTCACGTTGTCACTGCGCTGCCTGCCGGCTGCTTAACCACAGTTCTTTGTGTTCTGCTCTCAGCATGTGTGTGCTGAAGAAACCGCGCATGGCAGACATGCTGCGGTAACCATGTGAAAATCATAATCGTCTGAGAAAATGAACGAAAGGGCCACCCCCTCGCACGCAGAGTTACACGGCGTTCCATCACGACGCGATGCCCGGTGATTTGCGATGCACTGGTGTGAAGCTTTATCTCACTGCAGTAGTATTACTCGACTGTTTTTGCCGGTTTGTTTTAGATGCTCGTTCGTAAACCAGACGTTCAGCGGACTGCTCTTTACGAGGCAGCTAAGACTGGTAGAAGTGGAGCGAGAGAAATGGGGAAAAATGAGGCTCAGGAATGAACTGAAGAACTTTAATGATGCGTGCATGTCATCGTCGGAGTTTATACCTCGTTCGGTGTTTCGTGGCAAAGGGTCTTACCGTATTTATTCGATTGTTAGCCGCCCTCGATTGTAAGCCGCACGACATGGTGTTAATGTAAGCCGCCATTGAATGTAAGTCGCACTTGAACATACCCTAGTAGGTTACCTAAGCCTCTGAGGTACTTCCGCCTGCTCGCACGTCTCGGGTTTAATTGGTAACTCCTGGTAATAATACGCAGTAGCGTACACCACCACAACTGCCATTTGTTCATCATAATGCATTTGCGACGGAGTGTGCACGTTATGCTGAAGAGAATAGAATGCGGAAAGAGAGTTTGGTCGACAAAACGTAGCTAAGGAAAGACTGAGCGTCATCTAGTCCTTTTGATGAGGTAAAGAAATAAAAATTGTAAGCCGCAAGAAATGATTAAAAAAACATTGTAAGCCTCTACGGTATTAGGCAGGGTTCTGTGGTTTGTGATAAAACGACAGTGGGGAGTTCAGATCGACGCTACTTTGCGCCGCGCGATTTGTTTTTGCGTGGGCCAAGAGCCTCGGGGCGGCTCACGTACGTTGCTGAGGGCAAGCGTCTTGTTATGTCACTGATGTGCTTCGCCTTTGAAAGATGCCTCAGTCAGTGAATGCCCGGTTGTGAAGCATGTTCGATTTCGGTCTTCCTGCCCGCCCACCTTTCATCGCAACGCGATATATTCTTCCGTAAAGATTATTATCCATACCCATCTTCAAGTGTCTCGCGAAAAATCTCGTGTCAGGTATCATCGATTAACTCGCGAATTAACTGCGTTCACTGTCCTCGTCGGGGACTGAACTACGTACGGCTTCAACTGGCGGCTGGAACTGGATCGGAGATTTCCACTGGGGGCACACCGCTTCGTTGTTTGTTGTCTTCATCCCGCTGCCTGGCAGTCGCTGCCAGGTTTTTCATTTCGTCGACTGCGCCTTTTTCCAGGAAGAGCGTGGGCTGTCGCTTCGCGAAAGGCTTGTCGATCGCTCGGCCCGTTATGTCATAAAAGTGAAAATTGCCCGTTGGTGATCTGGCGAGAATTAAAACGCGAGCGACGATGGATAGCCGGCCTTGTCGGAACGCGGCTCGGCGAAGCCAAACCCCCTTTCGCTCAAAGGCGCGCGCGGCCGAACCCTGAATTTATGTTGTCCGTCACTATGGCGACGCAACGATTGGAGGTTTCACGAGAATCGAATTTGTCGCCTTGACCTAGCCCGCGTTGATCTACAGCAGGTGTAGAAATTTTAACAGAGCCTCCGTAAAAGGCGATAAGCGTTTCTCAAAACAGGGAGCGCTGCTATGGTGACGCTGTTGCCATCGCGCCGTGGCTGCGTAATGTGACAAGTTGGCGAAACGCAGATTTGTGTTTTGCACGCTTCCGGAGGTGCTTCGGCCGGGCACTGAATCGAAAAAGCCGCTACTAAACATGCTTTTTTTGGTGTTAGATAGAGGGGGGGATTAAATCGCTTGGGCGCAGCAACAGGCGACGGCACGCGCGCGGCCGCTCTGCCGTGGTAGCGACGTAGCTATGCGAGGCAACAACGTGTGTGTGTGTGTGCGTGCGTGACTGGGCGACTGCGAAATGAGTTGCAAGATCAGGTACAAATGCGGGAGCGTCCGAAACCAAAGATCGTAAATATTTTCTGCTTTTGGCGCTCTTGTCGCAGCAGTACAAGCCTGGCATGCAAGGAAAGGTGATAAATGCCAGTGACTGTATCCTGATACGGAGTCCAGTGAACACGACAAAAGAATTGTTGGGAGGGGAGTTCTTTCACGTTGCTAACCGCGAGATGACTTGAAGAGGCGCAAAAATTGGGCGAAACGAGGACCGATCTCGAGATCGGGAGAAATGCACACACGCAGGAGCATGCCTGTTGACTCGGCATTGGTTCTAGCAACGGATGATGCGTGACTTGTCGCCCCGTGTTCATTTTCAACTGTTTTCGTGTCTGATCTTCATCGCGCACGGCTTGCGTTTATCTTTGTTTACCAAAGCTTTATTGAAATGCCACTCGGGCTGTGCAAAGCGCCGTTGCTGAAACCCACAGACGATTCTCCAGAACCGTGATTTTCAACGTGGGGTCGCGACCCCCATAAGGGTCGTGAAGCATTTTTGGAGGGGTCGCGAGTAGATATTTTTTTGTACACAGCTGTATTACATTTGCCTTCTTCGAGTTTCGGATGAGGGTCTTTGGGTTATAGTGGAATGCTATAATAGGTACCCTTTATAATGGATATAAAGGTCTACAGAAAAGGTGTTGAACACCGCTGCTCTAGAAGACCAACTAGCAGCGCCGCCAAGTTGGTCTTGCTGCACAGCGACAGGCGTTGTTGGCTGCCTTGGCGTGCGCTGGGAATGGGATTCCATCAGCCAGCTCTGTTTGTGAGCATGCTCAAGGTTTCCTTGCTATTGATTCTTGTGTTGCCTGGATGAGTTGACGTCAAAGCCAAGATCGCACGCTCCTTATTAGGTCACGTGACCCTTTCGAAACGACTGCAGAGGGGTCCTGCTACGTACGAGGCTGCGTCCCCTGAGGGGGCGGCATGTATTATTGATGGCGCGCTGAAAGTCGTTTTAATCGCGCTAATCTTTCGCGAAGGACGTCACAATGCCATGCGAGTGTCCTGTGTTCGTGCCCTCGTTAGAGTTCAAACGCTGATGGCGCCATCTGCAGTGCTGTCAGACGAAACAGCACCTAAGATGGCCAGCCAAATCCAGGGGGACTTCGAGTTCAAGTGCTTACGTTTTGCTTTTCAATTGTCAATAAGTTGCTGTTATAATTTCCACCGTAGTTGGCGAAATGCAACCTGAAATTGTGTGTTTGTTTTTCTTTTTATTTTGATCGGTTAAGGCATTGTTTCTCAAGTTTTTCACTTACATGGCCCAGATAACTTTTGGAAAAAATTGCATGGTCCACTACCTTGTCAGTATAGACTATGCTTTTATACGCATGAGCCATAAATAAATGCACAATATTCTTAAGTAGCGAATTTTATCCTGTACACAATGTGTTCCCACGCTGTCGTAATTAGAAGTCCGGATAACTGTTTTCTACCATATTTTTGTCCTAACTCCGTGGCCCACTCGAAAACTGCGCTGTGGACCACAGGTTGAGAAACACTGGGTTGAAGCTTTCTCTGTCCGTATATCTATCCACCCCCAGGGCGAACTCTACTATCCACAATATCGTGCTGGATTATATTCTCTCCGATCCAGACACATTATTTGTAATCGGCATTTGCGAATGCCGCAACTTTTCAGAAACGTACGCGTTCAGCCAAAACAGGAAATATCAGTGGGCGACCCAGCAAGCCAATTCTCATGTGTCGAGTTCATTCACTGCTGAAACTTCACAAAGTTTGTCACGTCACGCTCGCAAATTCAGCATTGTCAGTTGATTGCAGTAGAAGAACGCACGTGTTCTGCAGCGTGCAAAAGAGTGACGGGCAACCGGTGATCCGCTGGACATTCTCGCCCGAGGAACCAAAACAGATGGCCTGGAAAGTTTTTTCCGCTTGCCAGCCAATGCGGTGCAGTTTCGACAAGGTATTTTGTTTCCTATGCGTCAGCCATGTTCCTATTTTGAGACGTCTATTGTTTCGAAAAGGGTTAGAAAGAATCTGATATTTGGTGAAAAGCAAGTCGCGGTGGTATTTCTCAAACTTGATATTTTTTTTCGCAGCGTGGTGCCAGGTGAGAGGAACATTTAAACGCAAAATCCTGCTTCCCTGTCTTCCTTCGCAATAGCAATGACCTATTATGATGTCACAAAATCAATAATCTCAACAGCGAAACAACAATATACACAGGGCCCGCGTACGAAGCGAAGATTGGTGCGCGAAATACGTTCGCGGACCATTTCATCTGCCAGCTTTCTGTGCGCGATAACACCCCCTGAAACGCGCTCACTGGTGCTGCTTGTCCCAACTTCACAGCAATCCCGCTGTTCTCTGAATTGCGAAAGTGCGTCGATGTGCTACTTTTCCATGCTCGCCCGAACGATTGCTATTTCTTTCTTTTTTTTTTTGTACTCGCGTTTAGCAAAAAAAACGGCCAGGATTGCCTCCGGCCGCAAATTGTAGTATTACGATATAAGATCGGCCTTGGCATTGTCAGCGTGTATGGTTGGCTGGAGGCCGTTGTGAATTTGCGTGCTGCGATCTGACAACCGTTACGCGTCGCGTTTCCGCTGAAAGCCTTTGTGTGGTGAACGTGGAGGGCGCAGATCGAGAAAGTCATTGTTGAAAAGCTGATGAAACGAACCGACTTTTCAATCTTGCTTCATCGGCGTACTGCAAACCGTTTTGGGTGCAAACGCAGTATTCAATGCGTGATAGTTGCTGCCCAAATCAAGCAGGCTGCAAAGCGGTAGAACATTTACTAACCAACTATGTCGATTTGTTCCGAACATGTGACAGCGATTTGTGCTTTCATGTTGTTGTTTATTTGTTTGTTTTTGAATTATTTCTTTTCTTTTGACAAACCGCGATCAACGCATAACATAAAGTGCATTAGCGAGCAGCGCTGCTTTTATGGGCGTGTGTAAAGTGCTCGACTAATTATTTTCGTAATTGATCAAACGAATTGCGCCTGAATGGATCATATGACCTCCTCTGAATCCGAGACCTGATGTTTCTGCACTGCGCCGTGGCTTTCTCCTATTCTTGGCAATTAGCGAAAGCTTTCTGTAGACGTTTTTCATCATTAAACCATGCGGAAATTATCGAGGCGTAACCAGTGGCGTAACTGACGGGGGCAAAGGAGCGAATCGCCCCCCTGGAAGCTAAATGCAGAAACTTGGCCCCTACTTAGCTTATATTTCGGTTTTGGCATTTTTTTGGCTTTCATTAGGTTGTTGTTTTTTTGCGTTTTTCGGAGTACTTCTCGGTGATTTAGGGTTTTAGTATAGCCATCCACATCCGGATTCACCATCATTTCTCAATTTTTTTTTAATGTTGGCCACTGGGCCCCTTTCAGCCAAATTTCCCCCCATGTCTCAAAACTGAAGTTACGCCACCAGGCGTGACACTGCGTTCATCAAAAGCTTCACAGCCTGGAACAAGGCCTTTCCACGACGGCGTGCGGCGCGTGCTGTTCGGATCAAGAGCGCGCGTGAAAATTACACGGTTCCGCTGACCGTGGCCGACAAAGTCTTGGACCAACCACCGTCACGCACGACCACCGCTCGATTGAGCTCAAGCCTTTATCAGAGGAACGTGAATGCTGATTTATTAATAACGCCGCACTCCATTCGCAACCGCCCGCTCGTCCACCCGCCCGGAGCACCGTGTATGTTTTCGCAGAAAACTGATGATTGCTCTCGTCCGCTGGCTTTTTAACGACAAAACAGGTTCTGCACGTCTGCTGGAACAGGCCGTGAGCTGGCGGTTTCGTTGTCGCCAGGCTTTTTCTTCTTTGCTATCGTAAAGTGTTCAGCTTATACATCGCTTGCACTTGTGCGAGTGAAAAAGTTTCGCAGACTTCACGTTCGAAATTCTGTTAAAGCAGTAGAACGTCGACATCCCTTAGAACGGCAAGAACCGTTTCATCTTGCCACAGCAAGCGCAAAGTCCCGTCTTCAGGTCCCTTGGGTAGGGGACAGTTCCTTCTGCTGCCAACTTTTGCGCCACTCTGCCTCTGGCAAACAAAGAAAAGCTCGTCGCTGTTTGAGTTCCGTCTCAACTTTCGCACTGCAAAGTTTGCACGCTGCTGGTGAGCCTGTGTCCTCGGCGTAGCCAACCAACCAGCCAGCCTGCCAGCAGCATTGTACATGTATAAAAAACAAGTACAAATTTCCCTGCGTGATACGCTCCGGGTCGGCGGTGCAAGCGGGGTCTGCTTCAAGCTTGTTGTTGATGCGCCAGCAAATGTTGGTTCGTTGATTCGCAGCTGTCGTGCGCTGCGTAACAGAGAACGGTTCTTTACGCTTGTTCCGTGAACTTCGTGGGAGAAAAATATCGTTCGGGAGGATCTCCATCGTAGCAGCAGTCTGGCGAGCAGTAAGCGCACGACGGTGACCGTGCTTGGAGATCTAATTTTGGAAATGTGGTTGACTTGCAGGCCGGTAAAACACCGGACGCAGCTTCCAGGGCTACTCTGTTTAAAGACGTTAGGGAGCTTGGTTACTGGACACATTTCCGTTACAGCAAAGCCAAAAACGACCTTTTCCACAGGTTTGCCGCCAAGGCGCTGGTAACGAGTCTGCAAAAGCACAATTCACACCACTTGCCTGCTATCCAGTCATCGCAATATTGCTTCTGACTTGTGCTGTTGGTAGCAGAGTAATTGTCAAAATCACGTCAAGTAAATTTGCTTTACATGTGACGCACTACCAGTGGCGCACGTTCTCCGTTCGTTTCCTTTTAGAGCCCGATCGCTGGCATTTTTTCTGTGTAAAAAACACACGCAATCGACAAATAACTCCAGTTATCTCGGTGCGCAGTTCCCCTGATAAACGCGACAAAACGCAATGTTCGTTTGACCGGTAGTTTGTTTAGAAGGTGCGCGTGTGTGCGCGCGCACGGTGCGCAGTCGCAATGTCGACGACGCGCGCGCGCGCGCGTGTATCTTTCCCGTTCACGCTGCGGGTCGGTGGAAGCGAACGCCTGAATTAAAAGAATGCGTGTCACCGCTCTCTTTGTGACGTCAGCGCGCTCTCGCGTCTATTTTTGCGTACCGAAGCCCGCAGGCCGCAGTGGCGCGTTGCGGCGCTGCGCGAGCGCTCGAAAGCGCAGATTTGTTTGTTCATTGTGACGCGGATGCTTGCGCCTACACGCATGCGTCACAATAGAAGTGACGGGCCGAGCGCGCGGCGCGGCAGCAATCGGACGTGTGTGTCTGGCGTGCGTCCATTGTGTGCGAGTCGGCGACGGGGCAGTGCAAGACCATTGCCGGCCTTGTAGACATTCCGTGTTTCGCAAACAAAGGCGGCGTTCCCGCTCGGCAGCGACAGCGCTTCTTCAAATATTGTTGATGACGCTCGGTGCGCGCGCAATCACTGCGATTGAGATTTTCAACAGCGCTGCGACTGATGGTGCAACTGGGTGAGGAGTAGCGGGGGGGGGGCGAGGGCGATTACATTGTTTGCTGTTTTTTCTTTTCGATCGTTGAAATTATGACGTGACCTGTCGTGAAATGTCAAACGAACCGCTTCGCTCGCAATTTGCTTGAAGTGCTTTGAGCGGAAGGTGCGGTCGTGTCGGCTGCCACGCAAGCACCAAGAGTCTCGGGGCAGTTGCTCTTTTCCAACAGGAAGCGAAATTGCACGCGCGAGCGCTATACGTGCCCCCTGCGGCCGTAGGTAGCTCCACATCAGCCGCCAACGTTTGAACTGCAGAGTTTGCATGCCGAGGTAAGGTCGCCGAAGCGTTATTTTTAGGCACTGACCCGATAATATCTTTGCAGCTTATTTGCTTGCTATCTTTGCAAACTGCATAGTGCTGCAAGATGGTTGGCAAAGGAATGATCCGAGGTTGTCAGCAGCACGCCCCTCCACCCCTGGTGCAGTGCAGCGGATGTAAGTCTGGCAAGCGCTGCGATATATGCCTTTGCACGGAACGCGTTGTGCTGTGTAACTCCATGTAGCTACCGTCGCAGCAGCAGCAACAGCTCTCAGATCAAGGCAAGGCACAGTCGAATGAAAGGCGCTGCTGCTGGACGTGACGGTTATTTTCGCGCTCGGGCGTTATGTGTAATTGGCAAATGTTTGTAGAAAAGCCTTCGCCGCCGCTCGCAAGAGTGCGATTGCGTGATTCATTATCACGCGGGCTGCGCTGACTTGAGTCGCCGGAATGTGGCGTTCTCGGATGCGCGGCGGGGTGGAGTGGGTGGTGAGCCTTTAGAAGTTACCACGCATTTTTGAAATCGCTCTTGCGATAGCAGTGGTCTTTCTGCCAGGCGCTCTCCAGGAAATTCACGTGCTCGTCGAGTTGCTGAACTATGTGCATGTTGTGTGTCTGTGCGACTCGAACTGCTTACCTTCGCAGTTAGAGTACTAAGCGACGTCTAACTCAAGAACAACTTTGCTGCTGGTGTGGGGTTTCCAAAATGTTGCCGAATCGGTCTTCCGGTTGTAACAGATAATTTTGTCACAATGTCACAGTTCTGTTAAAATCCTCTGTTTCAAAAACGACCACTCAAACAAGATCTCATGGTGCAAGGCTTATTTGCGCGAATTAATTGCGTTACTTCAATTTTCTTCTTCGATGTTGGTTGAAATAAGTGCTCTTAAAAGCCGCGGGATGGCGGCATTAAGTGACGGTGTCACGTTCAGCCCCAAGAAAAACAACTCTTTGAGCTTAAAAATTCGAAAAGTGACACTTGGCTTGTTCGATACGGTGCGCAAACTGTCAAAGCCGTCGTTCGCTTAAATCTCTACCGTACGCAAAAAAAAAACGCTTCGAAACTTTCGTCGAACGTCAAGCACCTCGAGGCTAGCAGTTGTTCTGTGTCGTCACAACGCGCGTCTGCCGCGACGACGCGTGACACGAAACAACGAAGCCGCGGTTCCGGTTCTCCGCCACGTCTTGTCGGCTCCTTCGCGAACGGCGCGCACGCATCGCTAATCGTCCTCCTCACCGCAGTGCTCGCTTGTTTGTTCGCAGCGCTGGATCGGCCAACCTGTCGAAGGGCGATTCGATGGACGTCGCCGAGATCGCCCCGTCGCCGCTGCGCAGACAACGGTCGCAGGTGAGCTTCCAGTGTCGCTGACGCTTAACCAAGATGTCGGCGTCGACTGCTGCTGACTGTGTCCTAATTGCCGCAAAGTGCTTTTTACCTCAAAGCCAGTGATTCTCAACCTTTTTCGACGCATGGACCAACTTAAAAAAATATATATATATCCGATGGACCACTTTGCTATTGTAACAAGTCATGAACAACCAGTCGAAACTTTACTGCACATAGATGGTCTTAAAGGTTACAAGTTTCATTAACGTTTTATCAAGGATTTAAGGACTCTCTGTGGACCACCAGAAATTCCGGGTTGACCACCGGTGGTCTACGTAGACCACGTTGAGAATCACTGCTCAAAGCGTATTTTTCCACTAGCGGCATGCCTGGTGGCTTCATAAAAAAGGAAAAAGGAAAAAGAAAAAAGCATCGGAATAGTTCCGTGACTGGTTTGGCAAAAATGAAATCAGACTTTGTGTCGACGTATGCGAACAAAGGAAGGCGGTCGACTTGATGGGATTCTTGGACCTGGTGGTCGGTCGGACAAGCTGCGGGGAGCAAGCAGCTTGGCTGTCGCTTGCGTCCGGCAAATTACAAAACTATTGCGCGGCAGCAGTATTACTGTTGTTGCAGTGGACAGCCTGTCGCAGAAATTCGACCGTTGCCTGGTTGTCCAACCGATAGCTCGTTTATTTTATTTTTTTTACATGGACGACAAAATAAAAATAATTATTTATCGGAAAGTAAAAGTTTTCGAGCCCAAGAGCGGTGACGTCAGTAAGTCAGCTTCCGAACTAAACCCTTTCATTTCAGACCAATTTCGTCGCTCGTCGGCTTCCCCCCATTCGCGGCTCGAACGAAAGCAAATCGATCTTTGATTGTGCGAACAAACAAAGTATCAAACGTATACGCCAGCAGCTAGGAATCATTTCTCGCGTGCTTCAAGCAAAATCTTTTTTCGTCACTTTCCCAAGACTTTCCGTACGGGCGTTTGCTTTTTACAGGAAGGCGACTCGCCGGGCCACCAGGCCATGGAAATCACGACGCCTAGTGGTCATTTTCGCAACGGGGACCCGGAGAAGCCCCTGGTTCTTGTCAACGAACCCAGGTCAGGCTGCGCTGCCGCAAAAACAATCAGACATTTCTTGTTGTCATTCTGCGTTATGATATGTTGTTTCTGTGCTATAGTATGTTGTTTCTATGTTTGGTGTGTTGATTGTTTGTTACGATGTGTTGTTTTTTTGTTATAATGTGTTATTTCGGTGTTACGACGTGTTGTTTCTGTGTTTATGATGTGTTGTGAATGCGATTCGCTAAATCTTGCGCGCTCCGCCGCAGAACCGACAGCAAGGACCCCCCCCACGTTGTGACAGTCACTCCGCCCACCTCCTTCCATCAAACGCTGAATGGCGAAAACAGAAGCGCGGGACTCCCCTACAGCAACGACCGGTAAGGCTGCGTGTGTGCGATCAGACCTGAGCGGCGGGCGATTGTGCGAGGAAGCGTTTTGTCCCCTTTCGACCCCTGTCGTCTTTTTCGGAATCTGCGACGTCGGGGAGTGTTGTTGCTGCCCTGTTGTCCTCCCCCGAGGTGCGCAAATGCTGCGCAGACCGCTTGCGCAGTAAAATCTCATCCTCGCGCGCTCTCAACTTTTCGAATTTGAAACTTTAACATTTTTCGGGGCAGATGCAAAACGCTTCTGAGCATATCGCATTTTAGAAGGTTTAGGATTTGTAGTTCGTTCGTATTTTGAAAGGATTTTACACTTACAACTCACAAAGTTCACAATTCATTTAGGACTTTGCTATAGCCCAGTCTTAAAATATTCGTGCTCACTAAAACAAACAGTTGCTCAATGTAAAATGTTCTTAGAGCAGTGGTCATAAACCTTTTTGTATATATCTCACCCTTTCGTCATGCAAGATTACCAGATTTACCCCCAATACTCTCAAAATTGCACATTTATTAAAATATAAATCTAACAAACTTTTACAGTTTAGAATGATTTACAAAAACTTACATTTGCTGCAATTCATGGTTGATTAAATTTACCCCTTGTAAGATAAAATTTACCCCCAGGGGTAATTTTATATCAGCTTCAGAAGCACCGTTCTCAGAGGGAACGTTGTTGCATGGCTTCAGATATCACCAGTCTTGACAGGCGTTCGAACCAAGAAGCCGACCGCCCGAGTTACCTCCCTACGGCGATCAGCGCTTAAAACTGATATTTCGAGTGCGGGGTGGTGTGTGTGTGTGTGTGTGTGTGTGTGCGTGTGTGCGTGTGTGCGTGTGTGCGTGTGTGCGTGTGTGTGTGTGTGTGTGTAGTTGCGAGCAAACACATTATAAGTTTGTCGACGGGCGGCGGCAGAATCGCCCCAGTGAAAGAAACACGTCCTGGCTGTTTGTCATTTCTGTTGTCCAGCGAAGCGTGACCCGCCCGCACCAGCGCTCCTTGGTGCTTTTGTTGCGCTCGCCTGCGTGTCCCGCGCCGCGCACTGTTTCCGGTAAAAAGTCCGACATTTGGCGACGACACTTCTCAGTGTCAAAAAAAAAACGGATTTTTTGTGAAACCGATTGAGGGGTCGCCGGTTGCTGGGCCGTTCCCGTTTCCAGGAAACCTCACGCGCTCCGCGTATTCGTGGCGCTAGACCGCAGTGACGCTCTGTTTCGTCGGAAACAACGAAACTGCGCGCAGGAAGCGATGGCAACAACGCCGATCGCTTTCCGACGCGAAATGTCACCTTGCCGCCAAAAGCGTTGCTTCAATATTTCTCCTGGCCTTGCAGCCGCATGGCTGACGCCGCGCGTCAGTTCGCAGAGATCGCGTTGCTTTGCGAAATTTTGCCGGGAATGTGTGAAAAATTTTCCCGGGGTAGAATTGAGGCCACCGTGATGTCTCTCTTGGCGGCCTTGATAGACTTGCCGGTCGCAGGTGGCTTACGCGGGAGGACTCAGTTTCGTTTCTTGCAATTTGAGAGCGAAGCCGAGCGGCGAGCTTTGAAAACTAAACGGTCGGATAGATGCGTTGAGCCCGGTAAACAAATCGTCGTTTCGGAACCTTCAACGCCGGAAACGTTATTTTGCGTTTTTCGAGCGAAGCATTATTTTAACGACAAAATCGCGAAAGCGAAATGGCGCCGCCGCGCATTTGTTCGTCGGCGCTGAATGCGCGGAAAGCGAATTCAATGAAGAACATCCGAACGCACCGAACAACGTTGCAGGATTAACAGCCATGAGCGCGCGATGTGGGACGAAAGTGACAGACAGAAAATGTGCCCAGCCTTCTCATTGGTTGACTCATTGGCCAGCCAAGCAACAAACCCAGTCAGCCTAGCAACAAACCCAGTCAGCCTAGCAACAAACCCAGTCAGCCTAGCAACAAACCCAGTCAGCCTAGCAACAAACCCAGTCAGCCTGGCAACAAACCCAGTCAGCCTGGCAACAAACCCAGAGAGCCTAGCAACAAACTCAGAGATCCTAGCAGTAAACTCAGAGAGTCTAGCAACAAACCGAGCCAGCCTAGGAACAAGCATTCACTCAGACGTCTCTCCAGCCCGTCCGCATTGCAATGCAACCAAGTTCGCGACTCAGACAAAGCAATTCGACGCCGCGGAAGCGCGACGACACGCTCGATTAAAACAACGGAAACACGTCACGCATTCCGGACCCGCGCAACGGATGTGATTTCGACGACCGCCCGGATGACATGACGCAATGTCGGACGCAGGATTCCAAGTCCTGTTGTTCGTCTGAGACGGGCGTTGACGCAAGGGGATCTGAGGGGATTTTCTCCCCTTCATACTGGGGGGTGTTACAAGCAACAGTGCGCAGCGCACATCGCCGTCAGGGAGTGAGCGATGGCGCTGATCCACGCAGCGCGCGACGACAGAACGGAAGTCGTTTGAGACGCGGGCATTCCGCCGCATTTTCGTTTGCAGCTTGCGCAATGAACCGGAACGCTTCAGCAGGCGAAGAAGCCGCGCGCGCTTTTCGCTCGCCGACAACAGGCGCTCCTGGAACGAAGTTTAAGCCGCGGCGGTCCGAGACGCCAGCTGCTCCTTTAGCACTTCGAAGACCCCCCCCAAAGGTTTGCAGAGGTTCCTCCTGCAGCGCCCTTTAGTGTTTGCGTCGAACGAAGATCGCTTGTCGGCAGGAGCGCGCCACCTAGCGGTCGAACCGCACGTGGTTCCGCGTAATCGGCGACTCGATGCAATCTGTAGACGAACACGGCAGCTCTGATCGAGTCAGGGGATCGCCCGACTCGAGACCAGTTTCGCGTTCAGCAAAACCTGTGGCAGTCGCCACGAACGCGTTTCAACGTTCACGACGTCACTCACCCCGGGTCGCAACGATGTCACTTTCAGCGTCAACGTCGCTTCCCTCTCCTGTTCCCCAAGCTTTTACCTGTTCTTCTCTGTTTAAGCCAGGCTAATACTAGTTTTCCTACTCGCGCCTGAACGCGCCAAGCTAGCAACCGTTTCTTGACTTGGTTAGAAAGTCACGTATCGCCCTTCTAAAGATGGCCAGCTTTCCACTGCGTCGGCTAGATATCGTTTTTTTTTCTATTTTAGCGCGTGACAAAAGCCTGTGGCGGTCTTGTTTGAGCCGCGCATCCGTTTCTAATCTTGACATCTTCGGTCTCACCCGAGCGAGCCGCAGTTCGCTGATGACGCCGCCGGTTCGCTCGTCTTTTTCCATGCACAGCTACCGCTCGGTCCGACCTATAATCCCAGCGTGCCCGGTCAAAGGCGCAGCTCTTTCGCTGCCGTATTTAGATTGAGGTTGCG
>Ga0210059_1001458_pt1 | contig 35616 bp, 19 predicted proteins | sample Ectturendosymbi2_FD_188042 | JGI IMG/M metagenome (GOLD analysis project Ga0210059, IMG submission 188042) | Ecteinascidia turbinata endosymbiont from Florida, USA - Sample 2 (SPAdes) (version 2) | ecosystem: Host-associated > Tunicates > Ascidians > Unclassified | place: Key West, Florida... | reverse complement strand
CCTGTTTGGAAATTTGTTGAAGCTGAACTTCCTTCTGAACCTTGCTTGAACAATCTGGAAAGACTTCGTTTCGTAATATGTCTTTACACAAAAGATCTTCTGCTCCATCGACTAAGGCATCATTAGACTATTTTTTGTTTAATATATAGAAAGGTTAACTATTTCCCTATGACAATCTGGAAAGAGAAAAGTGAATAAGGTCATCAATAAAGGTTTTAGAAGCTGCCGCTTTGTTTCAACAATTGTGAAACACCCTGTATGTATAAATATTTGGAAATAAATAACATATAAATATACTTTTCTCTTCTGTTGCCAACCTTAAATGTACCCCTTCAGTTAGGGAAATGTACCCCTGGGGGTACATGTACCCCAGGTTGGGGAACCCCTGGTTTACAACATATTAATTCATAAGGACCAAGAAGAAAAACAAGACGTCTTTAAAAAGACTGTGACCATAGACAAACGTGTACGGAAGAATCTTAAGGCACATACGGAATTACAAATGAAACAAGCTAAGCAGTTACATAAGCATATGTAGGACACGGTTTGTACACCTGGCTTGAATACGCGAAACTGTGCAGAAAAACGGTGAAATACAATAACTAAATAATAATATGGCGGTAGGTCGTGTATTTCTCGAAAAATCATTCTCTGGAAAGTAAAACGTACCTTGTTTTTCTAATCCGTTTGGCTTCACAACGGTTTCAGCATATTGCCTCATCAAATTTTTAAAGTGGTGTCAGTTGCTACATGCAGGGAAGAAAGCAGAAACTAACGAAAATTCAACTTTTTAAGTGATGTCATGATACACTATTGAGTAATTACGTTTCTTTTGAATCAAGAGACATTTTAAACTCAGTCAACCTGGACAGACATCACAATGCGTTTAAACACTTGCTTTGTAGTTCTACGCGCCAACCCGTAAAAGCTGATTGCAGACGTTACGGTAGATAATGTTCTGCAAATGTGAAGCTTCGGCCTCAAAGGTCGTTTTTAAAGCAGTAAGAAATTTTATTGGTAGGTTTAAGATTTAACTTGGGTTATTTTAAGCTTTCAAAAGAAAAACACTTTGCTTCCACTGCTTTGCTTCACGATCATTACGAAGTAAATGTCGTTGACGTCCAAGGCAATGTCGCTATAGCGACTTGCGCGCTGCACTAACTTCAAGACCGCGCAGTTATTTGGAACAGCGTTGTATTTTGACGTGATTAGTTAACTGAATTGCCGACTAGAAAGAATCTGTCCAAAAGATTTCTGCGTCGACTACATGCGTAAGTATTTGCGTGTTTTTTACCCCCACGCGGCAAAGATACCCAACAAAATGAGAGGGGACAGCCCGGGTTGTAACGCAAAACAGGTTGCGTACTGAACACCAACAGAATCTGTGGAACTTAGTAAATGCCAAATTTGCTTAACGAGCGATTTTGTTTAACATGGCTGACTGTGCGGTTGCCTTTGCGTTTGAGTCAAGATAAGTAGTTTCATTTTGCATAAGCTTTCTTGTCACTTTAGTCAGAAAGCAACATGGCTGGCCTGCTCGGATTTTCTGTAATTTCAAGAAGGTGGCCGACAAATAAGGAAAATAGACCATAAAAAAACGGAAAGGCGCCACTGAAACCATAATAGTTGCCCCGACGCGTCGTCACCTTTATACGCCTCTTGATGTGTAGAGATGGGACAAACAAAGTGGAACCCCCGGCAAGGCAGCACCAAACAACCGTGGGAGCACAGCACACCAGTAAAATCGTCGCCTGACCGGGCTTCCTTGTTAATGGACGTTAATTGGCAGCTAGGACGACGCTGTTGATGACAAGATAAGACATCGGCAACATTCTCTCATCCTGCATTGTTGCGACACAATAGTTCTCATCATTCACCTTTCTCATCGCACTATTAAAACCAAAGCTGAATTGTTACATCACACGACGCAGAGACAGCAACTGCGCACATGCGAGTTGGCGTAATATTATAGTCGTTAATGCGATTTTTACGGCCACTGCGGGGCCCGCCTCTCGTTGCAAGGAGGTTAGTCGTGTTTCTCTCATTGGCTGTTTGCAAAAGGTGACGTAGCGTGAACAAAAATGACAGCCTCATCACGAATTTCACTTTTGCACTCATTCGATGATTCTCGACCTGGCCGATGCAATTGATAGCTCCCGCCTTTAAACGTAACTTTAGAGCAGAAACCCATGAAATCAATCTTTTTCGCAGATGGGCATCTGAAAAGTGTTGTTTCTGAGCTGTGAGGTAATCCTTGATCGCGTTCGCTAAGTCCGGAGACCGCCAGGTAAACATAAAATGGAAAAAAGTGTGAATAGCGTCTGATCACATAAGTTCTTCCTGTATTAAGGAATAGATACCACAATGAATTACAGGTATTACTGGTCTTTAAAAATAGATAACTAAATTTTTTAAATATTTTCAATATGGTTGCTCCTTTCCAATTGTTCTTTTTCTGATCTGTAGTTTCTTTGTAATAATGTGACTTTTAGATCTAAATATCTCAAAATATTTGTCTTTGGAACCCTTGCTTTATCATACAAAAGCGTTTTTGGTTGCTTGATTTTAGTTTTTTAATTTGTTTTCGCATATTAACAAATTAAGTGACACCTGAAAAGCCCGTTGCACGCAGACCAATTCCCTCAGCTATTTTTACAAGTAATTCGAAATTCCTCAGGTACAAAACATGATTCAAAGACTAGGTTCGTTTGTCAACTCTATTTAATTTATTTGAAGTGATTTTAACTGGAATGATTCATCCATGTTTCAACGCAAACCTTCGTTTGAGTTTATCGATCTTTCATTTACAACTCATGAAAGGAACAAATCGAAGAGAAATAATTATCACAAATACAAATAACTAGTTGCGTTCAATGTTCTCTTGCTATTGTTGTTTGATATATCTAAAAACTCATGCTTAAATTCAAAGCCGACCATACAAATTGTTGAATGTTACCACGCTTGAAATGGATCGGCAAAGCGAAACAAGTGGACTTTGCAAACGCTGCTTTTCAGTAACACATTATTCCAGACACTGATCTTGCTACATGGGTTAATCTATTGGTTATTTATGCTTGGGCTCGTCCTTTATTTTTCTTCAAATTTCGTTTACGCAAAGTTTTTGTTATTTGTGGAAAACCCAAGCAAAAACTTCCAGAAAATATCTTTTTTAAGACGCATTTAGCCATACATTCTTCGGGACACATTATTAGGTCAAATTTAAATTTGTCATTCTTTTATGAATATTTCCTAAGACATTTTTATTAACTTTCACTCCATTATTCCCACCTCAAATCCACTGATGGTGTCATTTTTCCACCCTTTTCTTTATGATAAACGCAAGTTAAACATACTGTCCCAGCTCCTTCTTTCAAACAAAAAGAAAACGCAAATTATTATCTTCGATCTTCAGAAGCACTTAATTTAAGCAAATAGAGGTATTTAGTTTGAAACTGTCTCCGTCTGACACATAACCTCCGTAGGCTTTTGTTCAAGACATTGTACACAAAACGCATTGGTCACTCCCGCCGAGAACCGCAGATAAACAAACCAACATGAAGTTTTCCGTCTGTGGGCATTTCAGCAAATGGGTTTTAAAAGACCGTGGATGACTCTAACGCCTTCATACAACCAGTTGAGCAATCGTTGCTATAAGTGTCATCTTTCGCGGCTAACTCAAATATTTTGACTGAAAACAAGCTCGATTCGCACCTTCGCCTGAGTGTGTTCACCCAATGCACAGCAACAAAACGCATTTGGGTTCCACGAGCACAGTGCTCTTGATGGGTCACATAATTACAGTTAATCATGCTCATTCCTGGAAAGCGATCCCTCAGTTTGAAGAGGTAGCGTTACGGCAGCCAAGAAACAACGGTGAATCGTACCACGGAAGCCACTTGCCAAATTCCATTTCAGTTGGTGTTCGACAGACGTTTTGCTAATGCGAACTTAACCATTGTTATTATCACCATGAAGGAGACTTCAATAGCTGTAGAAATCTTGTTTTCACCTTGAATCCGCAATTGTTTGCTTTAAACCAGTTTGAGATTATTTAATGCATGCAAAGAAGTGGCTGACACTTTACGTGACAGCGGTGTTCTTGGGACGAACCCAATTCGTGCTGCTTGTTTGAAGGGACAAATGACACTTGTGCCATTTCTCAGTTGTAAACCGTCTGAGGCTTCCTTTGTTCAGTAATTGATTCGATGCACCACTTCGATTGAAAAGCAATGTACGTTATTGTTTTTTGTTTGTTTTTTTGTTGGTGGCTTGTGAAACAACGAGATCCAATCAAACACACTGAGAAAATTTGCTGAAGTTGTTGCAGCCATTTGAAATGAGGGGTGTTGTAGTCAAGTGAAATATCATGATTGTGAGTTTTGCACCTGCATTCGTGCAATATGATCACACTAATTGGGAAAAACAGTAAGCTTCAGTCTCTTAACAATTAAGATGCATGAAGCTAACAGTTGAAAGAAAGTGGTAATCCAATCATGCTGCACGCTCAAAGGTAAGTGGTGCATTTAGGATTATACATATAAGGTAAATTCTGTCGTTTGAACAAACTGAAACGCAGTGCTGGGTTTGGCAGCGGCTTGGTCTTGGAAACGCGTTCACCAGAGTTAGAAGCATGGGTCCGGTAGCAATGTTTTGCTCATGAAATAGCTTCAGGACAATTCGCAAAGCCAGGTGTTATAGGTACAGGTTTAAAAACCTTCGCATGTAGCATGAAAAGCCAGGGTTTGAAAAACGTATTTGAAAACACTGTGCTAGTCACACACACATTGATAGGAGCAGGCAATGATACATCTGCATGTACATTAAGTGCATAAAGCGACTATTCAAGGATCTAATTTCAACCTCACCTGGTCGAACAACCGCTCTCTTTCGAGAGAGAGAGTGAAGAAAAAACAGTGCACCTGTCGCGTTTTTTGCTTGAAAAAGGCCGCCGCCAAAGCTCCGCGTGAGGAATACTTATGCATGGTCGACTGCAGCATCACAATCGCTTTTATGTCGGCAAGGTCACATCCGCTTATGTCTTGCTCTAAAGAAAACAGCATGCGCCAGGTGGTATTTCTTAAAGGAAGCGAGGTCGAAAGCAAATGCACTGCTAGGACCGACGACTGGAAAGACAGGATTTTTTCACCAGCTCGCGAAATAATTAAGCAGAAAGAGGGCGAACGAACGCAAATTGCCAACGGAATATACCAACCCTATGACCGGGAGGAAGTGCGAAACAGCGGTTCTTTCCGACATCTGACGCGGCAGTTTCCAAGTAGCTTTTATCCTGGTCAAGCTGGAGCAGGAAACACCTCCGCTACTGGTAGTGACGTTCAATCTCAAGCTGATCAGCGGCAGTCGCGAAGATACGGCGACCACAGCAGCGGATTAGAGACCCTTGTTAAAGACGAACCCAACCAAAAACTTGCTGCCAGCGGTGAAGCGGAAAAAAACTCCGAAAAGTTTGTGAAATTCGATGGAAGGGAAGGTGAAACTAAGGACGTCAAAATGGCGGCGGAAGCTTCGTACGAGGCGAACGAGACTTACTACAGTACTTTCGATTGCGAAACAGAACATGGCATTTGTAAAGGTGAGTGTGTTGCTCAGAACTTTTGCAATTTTAATACGTGGCTTTAATACCACAATGACACAGAGCAGTGCGTATTAGAAATTTCAGGGCACGTTTTCTGGCTTTTTGTGAGCTGAAATCGTATGTGTATGTAGAAATTATGCAGCTCAGATGGTGCAGAAAGGCTGCATAAAAAGTTTGATTTTAAACCTATGCGAATTAATCTTCTGTAAACTCTAAAGATATTTATGTTTCTCTGCAACTGGTATTTCTATTTTTTATTTATTTATTTCGATGTCATTTTACCATTGAGTAATTAATGGAACTTTTTAAAGACTTTGTGCAATGAAAGTAAAATTAAAATATAATTTTTCACTGCTGCTTTCTATAAAATACATTTTCACTAAAACATGAAAGGCCACTTTCTATCAATAAGGTTTTTCATCAAATTTTGTCTGAAAAGCCGAAAGGTTTTTATTTTCATATACAACGGTGCTTGGTGATGAAAGGGTTAGTTGTAGTTGTATAAGAAGCATTCGTTTACACAAGTTTTCTTAAATCTAGCCGATGTAACGCATGCAGTTTATTAAAAAAGCCTAAACTGGCACCATGACATTAAAACAGAAACATAAGGATTGTCTCACTTTTGTGCAAGTTTTAAATTCTTACTATCATAAAAAAGGCAGATAAGAACCGTACGTTATGAAGAAAAGTAAGAACCGTAGAATTGTCTTGTGTTGCTAGCGCTAAAGAAAAATAGTAAAAGGGCTATGCTGAAAACAAAATGATTAGGACTTGCCAAGTGTTCTTCCCGTCAGTTGCCAAGGTTTAGGGGGTTATAGCCTCTGTTTCTAAACAGAATATGTGTCTTACGTTCTCAAAAATAAGCAAGTACGAAAAATGGCTTTTGACACTAAATGCCAAATTCTACTGTTAATGTAAGATTGTTTGCATTTTTGTGCATCACTTTAAGTAAGCTGACCGCATCCGTCCGTCCGTCCGCAGACGCTATCACTGATCCGCTTTTATATCTTGAGGAATCGCGTGATGAAAACACTGGGGCGTGTTGTTCTTTTTAATCATGTCATTCTCTAGGACACAAATTATTGGGAAGTTCAGCGCAGGCCGAAGGAACTTCAAAACCCCTGGAAAAACGTTTTTAACTGAAATTAGTATGTGACGCAGAAACGATTCTCTACAGCGGCTCTTACCAGTAATGTGCGTATTCAAACAAGTTTTCAAAAGTCAAACATTCAGGGTCGTTTTTACCCCATCGTTTTGCAAATATTTTTTCAAAAAAAGGAAGCAGCTTGTGAACATTTCAAAATTTGAGGCTTTCCTAGAACGTTTTTTACTTAATTTGATGCGTTGTTTTGATTCCATCAAAAACTTTTCATTTTTTGAATAAACTAATCCCACTCAGGAAGCTAGCGTGAGGCAGCTTGTTGGCACTACCCACGTCACGTTACTGCGGCCTTTAACAATGTTGTTTTTTCATTAACTTAAACACAAACACAGTTTATTGGCAGTTGTAAGGCCAACACATGCGTCTGCATGTAGCGTGTGCGTAAACTCACTTCGTCGTTCACTTTCCACGGAAAGTTTTGCGGGTTGGAGATTGAATCAAGAAAATCAGCAAAATTGGCGTGAACGATACGGCGAAATATTGTTGTCCAAAGTACGGTTGCTTCACACTAAATCGAGTCCCTTGATTTGCTTTCATAAATCGAGACTGCGCGAAGCAGAAGTGCATAATTGCTCTATAGTACAGGAGAACAAGAGCTTGCCGCAAGCAAACCAAAATTGTTGATTCTCGTTTAATCTGCTGAGGTCGCAGCGTTGATGCACGTAGGCTTCTGCTTCAAACATAGGTGGGCGAAGGTTGATAGCGGTCGCACAACAAATTGGCGTGAAATTTCAGCAACAAACAAATTTTTATGAAAACGTCAGACAAAATCCGTTGTGACGCAAAGCTTTTATTAAGTGGAAACTGTTGCTAGATGGAATCTAAAGCTGGTGCAATAGAAAACTTTGAAAAGTGTTCGAATCCAAACGACTGACCCTGTTTGTACCATTAAGTACAGACCGAAAAATCCAATCACGTTTATGATAACTTCAAACTTTTGTTTTACGAAGTGGTTACCGGCAAATGTTGAGCTGCAAAACATCAGGGTGATATTTGAAAACGTTTGTGCACACTCAAATAATATGTTTTGACGAAATAGCAAAAGATATGTGAAAATGAAGGGTTACTCCAGCACACTGCCAATATGGCGTGGCGGTCTTCAGTGATACCACAAGCTTGACGCGGTGTTGAAGTTGAAGCAGAGCGGCGTTAGAGCGGAGAACGAATTCCAACAACTCTCTGATTCTCGTAGAATGCGTATTTGCGTATTTTCGCAGATGGCGTTTAAGATTTTAGTTCAGTTTCCCAACTGTCGAAGACCTGTGCTTTGTGCTCATTCACACTTTCTTTTGCATGTGGAATACAATCAGCTTTTTTGTGTTACTGGCTTAACAAGGTTTGTTAACAGCCGGCTTGGGAAATGTTTTGGTTGGAAACAATACACAGGTATAAGTTTATCAGTAGTATGCCACCAAGCAGTAGCAGTGGTTGCTTTTTCTGTAAAGTCAAGTTGCACTGCTTGAGGTATTCGAAATTAGGTGAAAGTCGGATGTATGCTGTTGCTTTCTGGAGCAAGCAAGCTGCTGATTCCTGATTCACGTAAAGAAAAATTGCGCTACACAACCTTTGTTTCCATCACAAAATATGCAAGTGATTTTTTGTATTGGAAGCCTACAGTCTCTGTGCCCTGAGATCGTGGAGAAGTACTTCTGAGATACTTTAAAGCTTGCTCGAAATAACTGTAGGCTAAACTCGCAAGCAGTAAAATTGACGTAGATGCCTAATCAGCAAAGGCTGCATTACAATGTCATAATTGCCTGTGGAGCAAAACATAAAAATTTCAACCATGACATTAAAGATGATTTACATTGCTCCATGCGTGCGCGACGTGCTGATTTGTGGGTGCTTTGGCGTGATATCGACGGCCGCGGCTTACTCAAGGTGCGATCCTGGCCGCTTTTAATCCGTGTTTACGCTGGGAGAGATATGACTGAAGCGGCTAAATTGCTGTTAACTGTGTCTCATCTTGCTGCCTTGTCAACGATAACTAGAACAGGCTGGTCCCAGCAGGTGCTAAAGTCACGTCGGCATAAAATCTCGTAAAATCTTGCGGGCCGGTAAATATTGCGATTGGTCGAAGCTCCCACGTTTTATTAATTTGTTCTCGTTGTTATTTGGTGGAATTACAACGACGAATTAGAGCAATGCTCCGAAACCATTTTTCAACATCGGTACACCTAGCATCATTTCATGGCACATCGTTTGCGCAGCACTGGCTTAGAACAACTTTGCCCCTGGAATGTTTGCTGTTGAAATCACCAAACCGATTTCACGAAGCTTGCATTTGTGCGTTCAAACCGTGTATGAATGATAATTCAATACGGTTGGTCACATGCAACGGACGTGAAACACAATTAATTGAAGTTTCTGGACATAAGGCAAGCGACAGGCAAAACCGCGAAAACCTGTCGTAATTTTTGTTTCTTGTCGTTTGGCGGTCGCCATTTTGCTTTGAAAGCAAGATTTGCATGTCGTTGACATGCAGTGCACGCCGGGACGTGTGCACATATGTGCTGCCTATGTACAAAAAACTTGTGCTTTTAAGTCAGTGAGATGCGCTTTGTTCGTAAGTTATGAAAATACATTAGAAAATAAAATTCGTAGAAGCAAGAAAGACTGATTACTACTTAACAGTTGAACCTGTTTTGATGGCTTTTCATAGTATTTCGAAATGTTCATTTTATAAAGTCTGTTAAAATCTTTATGTTTGTGTCAGTGATGACACGAATGTGGAAGTTTGAAAAATTCGTTTTGCTTATGTTTGCTAAAAAGTTCATTTTAAATCAAAGATTTAACAATATCAAAGATTTAACACCTACTATGCTGAAACCCAATTGTTCTCCTCTTTTTCGCTAATTCAGTGGTAAATTTTGCAAACGAAAGGCCTTCGCGACAGAGAGTGACAAAATGCTAATATTTGGCCAAGTACAGGGTTTGCGCAGTAAGTCTACACAACCGCACGTTCATTAAAGATTTTTATAAGAAGTGCAGCGGTTAATTTCACATTTATTGTGAGCTATCACTAACACAATAATCCAAGTGATATGAGTCTGAGCCTGAGACAAACAAATAAATAGACAAACTAAATTTAAAGTTCATTTTGATTAGCACCGCATGCTTCACGTATTGCATTGCCGCTTTCCCTTGCAGTAGCTATCCAAAAGCAGCAAATTTACCAGATGGGAAGCGTGTGCTCATTGGACTCTTTGTGGGGTCTTTTAAAAGTAAACACTTTCCTCCATCAATTCAAGGACCGAAGGCAAGCCTTGACAGTGAAACTAGCAAACAGTGCACAAGGCACCTTTGGCCTCGAGCCAGAAGAAAAAGTTTCACTGAAACGCTTTCATGCGCTCATTTCAAAGATTAAAGTGGTTCTGATCATCACCACGTAGTTAGTAGTGATTGATGACAAGATTATGTGCGTCTGCATGTACATTTTTCATTTTTTTGCTGAACAGTGTCAACTGTCAAATTAACGAAAAAGTTGTCATTTCTTGCCCAAGAGCCCGTTTGATTGCTTTTAGAAAAAAAAATGGAAATGTGTTTTGAAGGCAGAGACTTTTGAGAATTGAGTCAGCGAACTCGGTTCTCGGCGGCTTACTGTCTGGCCTAGAATGATTCAACTCAGGTCATTGCGAAGTAAATCGATTTCCGGCTTATTTCCTTTTTAATCTACATATCAACCCATGAACACTAAGCCGGCTCTTCGGACCACGAACGGCCGTTTATATCTTGGGATGCAAGGCTGGGAGATAAAAAACACACACGTCACCCCCAAACGTTTGCGGGGCTTTCATTGACGTCAGTACAGCTATAGGTAAACGATAGGTTTACTCGAACCGTTGTGGTCGCTGTCCTTCAGCAGAAAATACGATGATTCTGTTCAAGCACTTCGATCCCCAAAATCGTTTCATGATACAGGAGTGTGAATGCAATTTATTGAAATATCTGAACGTTTCGAATAAATTTCTTAAAGCCAGAAGTGTAGGTTATGTCGGCTGTCTTAAATTGCTGCCATTATGCAGTTTGTTTGTCACAAAATAAAGGTTCTAAGAAATGAATTGAATCTCGCTTGTTATTGACTGTGTTGAAAGAAAGCTTTCAAGGTAGTATGTTTAAAATATTAAATGCACAAGAACATCTTACAATATTTTATAATATTTTTTTGCCATTCTTTAGTTGCCAAAGTTTTGCCTCTTTACTTTTCATGTGAACGTAAAACATAGGCTGTGTTTAAATATTTGAGTGTTGTATAAGAAATGCGTGTCAACAAAATGTACCGCTCGGTCACGAAATGGATTTCTACTGTTGTGCATATCTGGAAAACGCAGTTAGAATTCAGAATAACCACAATTTCTCTGTTCGGTGCTTCAAAGCAAATCGGTCACGTTTTTTAGCAGTAAGCAGATTCCGTTCGGACAGGACTTTGTCCGCATTAACTAAGTGTATCCGCGGATTTCGGTGTGATTGACGCAGTTCAAACGAGTAACAGCAAAGCACCTGGCGACTTTGCCTCAGTTTTTCACGCATTTGCCGGCGCTGATTCGCCGACATATGGTCTGATAAACAGAGACTCGGATACTCATCAATCAAATCTCAAATCTGACAGGCACTTCGCTTAAAGGTCTTCAGGACGTCCAGGTGCGTTGAGGTCTGTGCCACCCACTGTTCATTAATACGCAAGAAAAATCGTTTATGACACGAATAAATGCAGCATAATCGGTCCTTTTTATGTAGGCCGCCTTGCGTTGCATTAGAAATAAACGATATACCTCACACCAAGCAAGAATGTCGCAACACTGGCAGTGATGAAGTATTTAAAATGGGTGAACATGTAGCGGGTGCCTTCAGATCTTGTCACTTGTTGCATTTGGCGATTCGTATTTCTAAATAGGTAACTTTTAGCTGGTTTTCGGCGATGACACACATTGTTTCGGAAATATGTAAACAGTTTTGGGTGTACGCTGTAACTATGTGTGACCGGTCGTTCATTGCTAAATATTGTTATCACTGGTATGCTAAACTTGAACTTGATTGTTCAATCTCCAAGTGACGTAAAATGACAGCTACGGCCGTCGCTTCCTGTCCCTGTATTCCTGATGAAGTATTCTGTGCTTGGTCGGGATGCATAAATAACCTGAACTCCAAGACAAATTGCCCTCTGATGTTCAAAAAGTGTACGGAAGCAATCTGTTGTGTGGTTCGGTCACCGTTTATGTTGAAGTCATTTCTCGGCTAACAGCCATTTCTGCCAGTGAGCCAATTTTTTAAAAGATAAAGTGACGTACAGACAAACCATGCCGTGAAAAATTTATAAAAGTTTTAATATTTCGTTTTGTAAAAAAACATTCAAGCTGCGGCTTTGGCAACCTTGATAAAATTTGGATACTGTCACAAGGCTACTTTTTTATTGCAAAGACTGCCTATTTCTTGCCTGACAAACTAAAGATTAAAATAACCAGCTATGCGTGTACATTTTATTTTTTCGCGAAAGTGCTGCTTATTTGGAAAATTCAACTTAATTTTACCAAAATTTAATTTCGATCTCCAACTTTATTTAAGAAAATCTAACCACTAACTGGCCCTCCCGAAGATTTGTAAGCACGAGCCTCGACTGCTTCACTGAAAAACCTTCAGTAGAGAGAGTGTGGTGAAAAATTGGACCGATGAAAGCAGCAGCACTAGACACTGAATTGTTTCAATTAAAATCTAAACAGGAAGAGGCAATTATGTGCTGTTTTGAACATTTTTAGTCTATTGAAAGAGAAAGCAACTATAACAAAAGCATCACTGTTAAAGTAAATGTCGGTTGGATACGGCAAAGTGCTTTTAACAAAGTTTCAAAATACTGCAAATCTGAAACAAAAGCTTTGAACAAATTACACCACAAAATTTTAGAAGATCATCAACAGTTTACGACAAAGCAGCAAAATTTATCAAAATTTTACTTGACTTCAAAATTTTCAGGTGTTTTTGCTCGGCCGTGCTGGATTTGCAGCGCCTTGTATCTTGAAAACTTTGTCTTGGTGATTGCTCTAAGTGTTGGCAGCAGCCAGTGTTGGAATAACACCTAATCCGACGACCTGGTTTGCTTACAACGCTCGTGCATGAAATGCCAAGCGTTGTTTGGTTAAGTGAGGCTTTAATCTTTAATCCGATTGTGGATGCTGCAACTAATTAATCAACGGGAACTTCAAAGACTTCATTTGTTCATACTTGGGCTTTCATTAGTTCCAGCAGGTTTGAAAGAATTTCGCGTAACGTTTTGGTGTTTGCACTAGTTTCTGTTCAATGCAGTGTTATTATTTGCAGACCTCATGCAACTAGATGTTATATAGATATACATCTGCTTGTTGTGCAGAGCGTTAATAATTGGGGAGTAGTGATTGTTATGACTGCAACTTTTTTGCAACAACCCATTTCGGTAACAACTTGCTGTGATAGCCAACTCAGTCAATTTTTCACGTAACTTGCCAAGTTTGAATCGAAACGTGTTAGTTAGTCATAGTGGCAACGTCCTTCACTTGGGTCATTTCTCAAGATTTCGTTTTATAGTCATCATTGAGAGATCCATTAAAAATCGGTTCAGTTGCTTTATGGTGTGTTTGCAGGCATCCGACAGGCTGTATGGATTCCTTTTTTTGTGTACGTTATAAAACTTGTCAAACACCGAACTCTGACTACATAAGAGAAATGGGTTACCCATTTCCGAACTTCAGAAGTAACCGCAGACTTTTTGAAATTTCAGTTGCATTAATTTCGACCCCACGGTGTAAAATGCCTGTGCGAGCAAATGAAATCATGGACCAAATGCTTCAAGCCACAAAATGCTAAAATACTCAAAAACGGTCCTTTTCCAAATGCACCAATTTTTTTACTCAAAATCTCTGAATCAGCGCTGAAAGAACCAGGCATCACAACCCTCGACATGCTGATGATTTCTGCTGTCGCAAAATCGATGTTTATTCTGCCAACTGTCTTTAAGAATCTGCAAGCGGTAACAGTGATGCTGATCGTGGCTTTTTTGACCCGCATCACCTGTTTGTTTCTTTGTGCTTTTATTGTTTGCTGTCTCAACGCCGTAAGTACCAGAAAAATTTCGCAAAGCGTAGCGCGACGTCTCCGTTTTTTGCGCAAAATTTCCCGATGTTTGTGCACCGCTAACCTAAAAACTGCTTAGTTGTTTTGCCTACGAATAATTCGAGAAATCACAATATTTGATTTTATACCGCTTCATATAGCGCTTGGAATTTGTTATTTAAAAGGTAAAAATGTTCTGTAAGTTCCTTAGACATTAAAATAGATCTACAGCATCTGTGCGTAATAAACAAGATGTCTTATGCAAAAGTTTCATCAGTAGGGGTTCACGTTTGTACAGCTGGCGCAAAATTACTTAGGACCTACTTCATTTTTCCTTCAAAAACAAACGTTTGGTCTTAAATAGCAACTTATATGCAGCAAAAGCACACACATTAATATTTTCTCATGTTGCCCTTATTTTTTATGACTATTTGCAAGCATTTAAGCATGGAAACACTAAACTTCTGAAATAATCCAAGCAAACTTCCTGGCACCAAACCTTTTTCAACTGATTTTTAAGGGTGCCCTGATTTGGGGTTTTCTTTTGTTTTATAAGATATTTAATTTTCTGCCAGCAATTTTCCATTCGGTTTAAATCAGGACAGTTGCCAGGCCACTGAAGTATTTTTATCTACTTTTATTGGAGGCAGTTTTTTACTTTTTTAGACTTTATGGCAGGGAGCATTATCCTGCATAAACACTTCACAGCCATGACCATGAAACAAATCCAGCATATGCTCCTCCAGTGCTTTTATAAGTTTCGCTATTCATTTTTTGTTTTTTGGGCAGGAAGTAAAAGCCAGCTCTTGGCCTACCCATTTCACCAAAAAAATCTTCCCAAACCATGACCGAATCTGAGTGTTTAACAATTAAAACTTTGAACCTGGGATCAAATTGATCAGATGATGATGGGCATCGAACGATGGAGGAACCATCCGAAACACTTGAAAGTTACTTTCATCAGAAAAAGTAACTTTCTTCCGCTGTTCAGAGGTCCAGTGGACATGCTGCTTGGCAATCGCAATTCTCTGCTTCTTCATACTTTCAGTTAGGAGTGGTTTCTTGGCAGCTTTACAGCAAAGAAAACCTGAGTCCTCCTGGAGGCGATCCTGCATTGTTCAGAATGAAACGTTTTGAAGCAGCTCTGGATGCAAATGTTTCACATCCAGTGCTGTTAACTAAAGTTTCTTCTCGATTTCTATCCTCAAAAAGGTGTCTGCAGCATATGAAGTCTTTCTTCTCCTTCCACCTCCAAATTTGTGCTTTGGAACTGCATTGCTTGGTAGTCCTTTGGCTGAAGACAAAAGCTTCAATGGTCGATCTTGCTCTTCTTTTACGTTTACATATTATTTTTATTGGTACTTTTTTTTTCATTCCAGGCAAAAATACGAGCCTTCTCATCATTATTAATGTATTTTCCAGTCATGTTAAAATGGTACTTTCAAAAACAAACACCTCACTGATGATCTATACTAAACTATCTCTTATGCAGCAAAATGCTCCTTCCTGAATGATGTCTCCTGAAGACTTAAATCCCTCCAATTTTAAGATGATTGTGACGTTACAATACCAATATTGCATCATTTCATTCATAATAACCCAATGATCAATATGTCATGTGGTTCGCACTAAATTGATTGAAGTAATAGTCCAGATCTGGATTAATGCTTATACATATGCAAAATTTTGAAATTTTCGGGATAGGTCCTAAGTCATTTTGCGCCAGCTGTAGTTTGCCAAATCATGTCCTTATTGCGAAACTGCAAGTTTTACTAACTGTCCGTGTTCTGTATTCTTCCGCATTCCTAACTACAGGTTTCGAAGTTCTTTTTCCAGCAAAACTGTTTGTCAAATGTCGCCGCACATGTATTGTTTAGAAAGATCACAAAAATAGGTGGTCGTCGGATTTAACAGTTGTTGATGCCCATCGATAAGTAGGCACCGTTAGCCTACCTAACGTAATCAACAGTCCTTTAGAATTTCCCGATAAATATAATTCAAAAACAAGATTTTAACTAATTTGAAGACCCTGATAATCATTTGTTTTCAAGAATCAGTCATGCTTGCCTAAAATTTCTCTGCAACCAGTTCACACTCTTAAACCCTTATGAACATTAGTTGACAAGTTTGCGGTACCCCCATACTTTTAAAACACGAACAGCTTCCTCAAACGCATTCTTTCAACTGACTTATTTTCTTTCTAGCTTTATCTTTCCAAAAAAAAATTCAGCGATCAATCAGCCAGACAAGGCCCATGCCTGTTGCTCAGTCTATCTGCTCTAATGAGTGCAACAGGCTAGTGACAACAAAGAAACGATGGGGAGTAGATACTTCAAAGCATGCGAAACACGTGTATTTTTCACTTTGGAGTGAAACAGTGTCAGCAGCTCTAAGTAAACATTACTAAAATTGCTCATGATATTTAGAAGAACAACTGGATCGTTTGAGCTCACAAGAGGCCGGCTCACCAGCAGATGGGAGAAGAGAGCTTTCAAATGAGGAGACATTCGTAGACGTTGTCACGCCACCAGAAAGAGAGGAGCGGTCAGATTTAGCCAACCACACCCGGAAACTGCTTGCCAAAGGTAAATACTAGGGCTTAGAAATTGTTGGTAAGTAAAAATTAAGCGGTTAGCACTTTCAATCAAAAGGTACTCTAAACTTGCTTTGATATACACTGCAATCTGCTCCAAAATTTTTCACAACGTCTTTATCTCAAATTATGAAATTTGGTGGCATTTGTCGAAAAGAATATTACGTTACTATCACCTTGAAAAGTTTATACAGAGCGTTTTTTGTTGGTGTCATTGGAAGAAGAATGGTAGATTCTCACCAAGATTTTGGACGAATGTTGGGTGCTCACCAAGGTTTTTAAAGTTCGGCCCGCCATTTTTCATAAAGCACGAAAACGGTGAACGAAAGTTTTCACAATTATTGGGGATTTCCAAAAACTCTAAAACGCTGCTATTTTCGTGTTGTATTCAATAAAAGTTTTTAGTGCTGGTTTCGGAAGATTTTTTGTAAAATATATTTGTTCTTCACTCAAGAGATGATCTCATTACATCAATACCCATGCACAAGGAATAAACCAAGTTTTTTTTATGGATGTACGATACTCAGTCATTCATATATTTGCTTCAGTTCGACACATGAAGCTTCGTTTGAAGCAACCAGCTAGCAAGCAATTACAGCTGCTATATTGTCACATCCCTTCTTCAGTTATGTGCGAACAAAATTTACTCTGTGCTGTATTAAGGTAGCAGATATATTCGGCAGATACATGTATATTTTCACTGGTGTTGAATTGGTTGCATTCCATTCTTGCACAAAATGCTAAACGCAGTATTCGTCTGCTTCTCCAAGTTTCCAACGACCTGAACATTCACGTTGATATAATCACTGTAGTTTCAAGCCCACCGTGTTTTGTCACAGTTATTATTGTAATCAGCACGAGAAAGCTGAAAAATCTAGGCTGAAATAGTGTCCGGTTTGTACACGAAATCAACAAGTTGGCCTGTGCTGTCCACCGGTGGATTTGCTTTCAAATATTGCTTTTCTACTTCATTCAAGCTTGTCATAAAACTAGGGAGAATGTCGATTATATAATCTGTAAAGTGCATCTAGATTCTAGATTGCTCTAGTAGAACAAAGCTGCTTTACTCAAGTGTATGTACGTTTTTTTGCGACTGGATGTTTGTACTCCTGACGTTAGAGCAGAGTTTAAAAATGAAGCAGCGCTGTACCTGACACTTCCAGAATTGAGCGTTTTCCATCTTGACATTTTTTAGATTCGTTGGCCACCTACACGTCGTCTGGCGAAACGAAGAAAAGACCAAGGACTGCCTTTACGCCGGAGCAAATCAAGCGACTGGAGTCAGAATTTCAACGCAACAAGTATTTGTCCGTTGGTAAAAGGATGGAGTTGTCCAAAGCGCTCAAGCTCACGGAAACTCAGGTATCACTGTTCTTGCCACAAATTTCTCATTCAAAGTTTTTAATTTTCCAAAAATTACTTCGATATTACTAAGTAATGATTTGCGTTGCGTAAATACAGTACACAACTTGTGCGTTGTGTTATTTAGATAGTGCTTTTCGATAAACCAACATAGTCGATGCGTTTATATGATCTTTTTAGAGACCTTGCAACATGGTAACTGTTGTTTCAAGTCTAACTTTAAAAGCTTACGGCTCTACTGAGCTTGAGTGGTCTGATAAACAATATAGACAGAAATTCTTAGTAACTTCAGAGAGTTGTTTCTTAAACGAGTTTGCAAGACGGCAAAGCCTCATTTTGCTCCAAAACATTTATAACAAATTTTGAAAGCTTACACATTTTGCTGAAATTTCTTTTCCGTGCTACTCTTGTGCTGGTCCGTTGCGACAAGCTGTTTATTTTGCCAAAAGTAAAATTTCAAAAGATTTTTAGGTGGACAAATCTGGCTACGGTGCGGCTATTTCCAGGGATTTATGGCCAATTATGTGTCTCAATCTGTTCGAAAAGAAAACTTAGCTATTTTCGTTACTACAAAATATCACATACCAAAAAAGAAACATAGTTAAGTGAAATTAGTTCATCGCACCTGCAGTGCGTCGGCGCAAGCAGTGGACCAGAACGTCCAGGTGCTTGCGCAATTACTTTCGCTCGACGTGTTTACCATGACAACCAATCATCGACATCAGAAGCATAGGCAACATTTCTCCTTGTCTTTCAGATCAAAATATGGTTCCAAAACCGTCGAACAAAATGGAAGCGTGAGTACTGGAGCGAATGGGAGGTATGGATACATCAAAACTACTACGCAATGCACAGATTGTATGGCGCTGCCGCTGCGGCTAACGCTATCTCAGTTCCGGGGAATCCCTTTGCTGTGCCTTTTCATCCTGTGGTTGGCAGTAGCGCTGACAAGGACAAAGCATCGGTGCTTACCATTGCTGGTTTTCCGGGCCCTGTCCCACCGGCAAAACCTGGGTACTTTCCAGCAGGCAACCCCATGGAGTCACTTATTCGGGCGCAATTTGGCGTCGAAGCGTCTTTGAAAAGTGGTATTTTTAATCATGCGTCGTCCCCGCCGGGAGTGAAAAAACTGCTCGAGCCGCATGTTCCCGGCTTCACTGGTTCTCCTCTTCACTCTGGCTTCTCTTCGCTGCCTTACTACGTGTCGCCTGATGCTCAACGTCAAGTCGCTTCTCTGAACAGCTCCCCGCCTCTGCGACAACCCAGCAGTCCATCGTCGACCGAACGTAGCGCTGGTGCTTCCCCTCACGGGACTACGTCACCGATCGGATTTTCATCGAGTCCGTCGGTCGGTGTTTCATCGAAGTATTCTGATGACGCGTTGCAGCAAACTCAACGAAACGGTTATTTTACCTTGAACATGCCGAAAGTCAACGAAGCGTTTAATGCGCTTCATGCATCACCGCCTTTTCTTCGCCCGCCGGTCGGATTTTCGACGCCGTTCCCGTCAACTACTAGTTGTTTTCTGCCCAGCATTCCGCCTGCTGGTGCCATGCTACGAACTTACGGAGTCCAAACTACTTTCCCTCCCGCGAGACCTTTCGTACATCCTAACCAGGGGCCTCACCTGCTGACATCATCTGCGGGTATTCCGGTGTCCGCGCAGGCTTTGCTACGATGAAAAGACGCTAGTGCTCATGTAGAGTTTTTTGCCACCTTTCAGAATTTCATAACGTCCCGATTCTGTGTTGTGTCGCTGGCAGGTACGCGTTAAAAACGTTTGCTTCACAGTTGCGTTCACGAAAGCAAACTTTATCCGCAACTGCTACCATAGGAAACGCTTTGCATGGGTTTATGAAGATCTTTTTAAGGAGCTGTACTCAAAAATGTGATACAACGAAGAACCCGGCGAAATTTTACTCGCGGGCGTTTGCAAAGCAGATAAACCACAATTTCTGTGGTGTAACGCTGACAGCAGAGCTGCTCTGTACGAATTGACAATTGCCGTTCCACACTAAGAAAGCCGTTTGATTACAAAATTCCTCATGCCACACTTTGAGTTGTTATTTTTACGCATCGTCTGACGTCAATTTCCTTTTTTCTTGTCATTCTCTCGATTGCACATCACTTTGCACTTCGATACGTAGTCGTTTTAACTAAAATGGAGCCTCTGACCGCGCGTGTACTGTAGCACAATATGCCTTTGACTTGCTACGGCTTCTTCGACACAAAAGATCTTGTGAAAGTTTAAATCTTCTTCGGCGAGCCTAAAGAAATTAACTGCAGAAAGCATTTTTTCAACGCACCATTCCAAAGGGTATGCAACAATCACGAAGAATGCTTTGAAATCACTACAAAAATGCGACTCATCACTCGATTTTGGAGTTCAAGCTTTTTGCAGAGAAATATCTGTACAAGTTTGAATCTCCCGTTTTTAATGGCTCACATATGGCTGATATTGGGTCAGTTGAAGCCTTTGAGCCGCTCGCGTTGTCAGGGGTCACTTTTTGCATGGCTCCCACTCATGTGCAGCAATTTGTTTGTCTCACTCTCCTTTTGAACCTTTTTATCATTTTTTGTTTATAAGCTATAAGCTTGTCGGTTTATAACTTCCCCTTTAACTTCACATTTATAAAAATGCGCTGCTGACTTCAGATGTTATAAAGATTTATCATTTATTTAATGATTTTTAGTTGACTCTCCGACGTACTTTACTCATACTCTCAAATGTCTACGCCTACAGATAAAATGTGCTTTTTCATCTGGTTGGCAACTATAGATCTGTGTTTGGTCTGTGGGTTTCAAGTGTAATTTATATTTCTGTGACCAAGAGCACATTATTTTTTAAATGATAACACTCCAAAATACCAGATGTGAATTTTAGGAATTAGTTTTACTTGTTAGAAAGTTTGAAGTAATCAAGACTTAAAGCAGTTCTGAAAACGGTTGCGATATATGCACAGGGATACGTTTAAATACATATTCACTGAGTTGTTGCATGAATAAACGCAATGCTTTGGACTATAAGCTATACGTTGATTTTTTCGGTTTTCACGAGAAACAAAACCCACATTCAGTCTTTAAAAAGTAAGCCACATTTAATAAACTCAATTTGTGGATTGTGGAAAACGTGTTTGGAGATAGGCACGGCGTCCTACAAGGACTGACTGTTGACCGACCTTGCTTTTCAAATTAATCTTGACAATGACACCAATCACATTGTTGTAGGCGAATGTCTACCAAGAATATGGTTTACTCAATGTCAAAATACAGCGTCAAATTTCAGGGCTACGAAACTGGATAAATAGCTTGACTCTCGAGATGAAATACACCAGTACTGCCCAAACACCGCATTGATCGAAAAGATCCGCCCATCTCCAAAATGCTTGAAAACTATGATGCATCGCAGTCATTAATATTTAAGCAAACTTACACCAGAGCTGCAATTCCAACCAATTTGCTTCTTATTATCAGAAAGATAAGGCCGACAAATTGGCAGATAGGGTTCCGCTTGGGCCATCAACTTGCCAAGTCAGAGAGTGTCACTGTGGTTACATTGCTGCCAGCGAGTCACTACACCCAGTGGCTTAGCCAGCCCAAAAATTTGGGGGGGCGAAAAATGTTTGATTTTCGGTGAATAGCATTATTTTGTTGCGAAAAACGCCTCTCAAGGCACAAAATGACTATATTTTCAATAAATTTTGGGGGGGCATGGCCCCTTTGGCTCTCCCTTGGCTACGCCTATGATTACACCGCCGAGCGGACAATCGTTGAAGCATTTCGAAAAGTGCGAGACTGCTTAACTGTTAACGAGCTGCACCACACAGTTATATATTCACATTCTAATATTTTTGTATTCATTTGCGGCATTTTCAGTCGAAAAACATTCTGAAGAATTGTAGGAAGTGGATTAATTTAATAGGTTTGTGATATATTTTTCATATTTTGTAACAAATAGGAATGGTTAAAATAATAGAAAATGTCGATATCTTGAAATTGGAGCTTCATTTTTATAATTCTTTTTGTGGAGAACGTGGACAATAAAGCCTGTAGTAATGCTTTAGACAGAATTTGTAGAGCGGTTTTAGAAGTGTTTGATAACATCAGCTTGTTAAAGATAAAGCGACTTTGCAAAAAGTGGTTTGCACCAAAATTGATAATTTCAATTTCATCAAACGTTATGCATTTTATGAAGTGTTGACGTACGGAGTTGTGAACAGCGAGTAGGATATCACTGATGGAAAATGGTAGTTCAAACAATATTAAATTAGCTTCAATGTCTTGATACTGTAGATGAATAGATATGCACATGCAGTGCATAAACCGAAGCGGGCATATGAAAAATAGATTAAAAACAATGCCAGATTTAGCAGTACGTTTAACGATTACTAACTGAAACATTGTTTTCTGTATCATTGTTTGTAATAATTTGGTTTCACCAGTGAACAGGAAACTTACTTTCAACCAGTTAATAGGCTACATGTTAACCATGACTTTCGAATGATTGGTGTAGAAAACTGCAAGAGGGAAGTATGCCAAATCCATATTTTTCCAAGTTAATTTCGATCCAACAATCACAACAGGTAGTTTACAGGAATCAGGAACAATAAGATGTGAAAAAACTGCTCCTAACGACAACTAAGGTCCGAACCTTCATTGCAGAAACGAGAAAGGAAAACCGTCCAGGTAAAAAGGCCACATTGCACTTTCAGAATGGCGACAATTTGAAGTGCATCCAAAAGGACAATAGCGAATCGTACGAGGTCCTTATTATCGTATTCGCTTACCGTGGATCACAAGCACGACCGCACTGATAGCATCGTCACTGCCGTGTCGCGTGACATAATATTATGGGGCTATTATGCGTGTTCGCAGAGGTAATACTGAGCCTCCAACCACTTCTATCTCTGCTTTATCAGTCCGCGGTGAAATTGACCTGGCTTGATTTATCCTCAGAATACAAATTGCCAGTAAATGTTTGTTATGGCAATGCGAGTAAAAATACCAACAGCTCTTACACGTGTAAGATTTTTCAGATATATAAAATTAGAATACTTTGTGCAGTGGCATATGTAGTATCTCAACACCTCATCGTTCGCAAGTCAGAAATGGAAAGAATTACCGGTATCTGAAACTATCTTGAAGTTTCTTTATATTTCTTGTCTTCCTCATTTACGGTCCTGCATGGTTTCGTTTAATTTTAAGACAGAAAAAAATTCGTCGCAAATGTCTAATGACGTCCTGTTACCACTATCCATTTCAGTCCTTTTTGGACAGTTTGTACTTTTGAAGAATAAAAAGAGACTTTTACTCTCTGATTTTCGTACGCAGGTGAAAAAACAGGACAAAACATTCCCTAAAGATCTCAATATTTTGGTGCTCGTTAAACAAGTGACATACATATACAATAGTCGGGAACAAATTGAGTCAAACGAATTTACCGGAAATGTACGATTTTCATACTCGTTAGTAGATACGACTTCCAACCCTTTTATTGAAAGTTGCACGGCTTGTACTTTCGCCAAGAGTGGTTTCGTCTAGTTTTATGGGCAATTCAAAAACGTGTCATAGTAATTTTCGTTTGTGGCCTCAGTTTAAAAAACAATGAACGCTGCCTTGTTTTTGCAATCGCCAAAATAATATTTCTCCGAGGTAGGTTTCTTGCAAATTTATCGGAGAACGAACTGTGCGGATGGGTAGAAGATTTCAAAATTTGTGTTACACTCTTTATGGTCGTGTTCTCTGTTTCGGTGAGAAAACCTTTGAAGGTAATAAAAATGCTTGTTAACTGTCAAGATTTGAGACTAATATTGCTATTGGCGATTTGAGACTAATAATACTACATGTGGAAAATGTGGGAAATTGCAGAGATGTTAAAATAAATTTTGATTTTGTGTTTGAACTGGCATGCTCTTGTACATGTTTGATAGCATGCCGCCGTAAACATGCCACCAATAAAAAGAGTAATCTGCTTCACATGTGCTTATAATTTTTTAACAGTTTCTTTAAAGCCCTGTCTAAGTAAAGGTCTGAATATCGTTTCCCATACAGATTGGGGTTCTGGTTTTTGCTATATACCAACAATCCCCGCTTGATGCATAATGTCTCCTGTTTTGACCCCAAAATTTTTTGTTTGAAACTTATTTTATGGCTGCTGTATGATCATTATCAAGGTTACTACTTACAAGATCTTTATTTTTTAAGCTATGACAGCACGCTGCAAAGCATTTCATGAAATAGACTTTAATTTGGCCCAAAAGCAGTTACTCGAAACCTATCCCATTCAACCTCACTCACAAACCGGGCGCGTATCTGGTTCAAGCAACAGATAAGAAATCTCAAGGCCTTTGAATGGAACCATTACATCCATTAAAATCACCGAACTACTGAAAGAGTGACGTGGAGAATGCTGCAATTTAGTGTCGAGTGCAAGTCATTTATTTACTTGACTGGGTCGGTAAGTAATTCTTGATATTTGGACGAACACAGTCTTGGTTGGTCTTTCAAGCTTTCTATCAACACCGACGGAAAGACATGTCCTTTTAAAGAAGTTCACGTCAAAACTTTCCGCTACAGAACCATTGGTGCTTTTTTAAAAAACCTTTCTCATTCCGACCATTAGGTTTACTGCAAAAATTATCAGCAAACGCTAAGCAATTTGTTGCGATCAGCATACGAAACACACATTTCATCCTTCCATCACCCCTCAGAAGCATGTCACTGCTGTCAAGCGATGTTTCGGTTATGTGTAAAGTACTGCCAAGGTCTTATCGAGCTTAAGCATGAAGGTAATGTTTGATCTTTATCTTCAATATTTTAGTTTGAGAGTTATTGCTCTCTCCAAGCTTCTAATTATTCCTGTTTTACTGATGATGATCTTAAGTAAACGCTTGGAATCAAAATATAAGTAAAGGAAAACTGTATAAACTATTCAATCGAATTCATGAAAAAATGAAAAGAAAAGGAATGCCAAGATCTGTTTCATGTTATTTTTTTCTGAAAAAGTTCCTTTAAAACTTTCGCGAGATCAGTGAAGGATTTCATCCTATGCGCCCCTTCCAGGCTACAACACCGCCGATATAGATAGATTTTAGACTCGAATGCATTTAATTTAGTTTTCTAAACTTTTGCCTTGAACAAAATTTTAAATGTGCGTCCGGAGTCACGAGCATTTGCTATCGAACGAGCATTAAAGCAACCACTCTCACGCAAACACTGGTGGAAAATTGGATTCGCCGAACCCTTGAAGATCGTAAACCAAATATATATTACCATTGCGCAGGTGCGGCAGTAAAGACGTGTCTGGGACAATTTCAAGAGACGATTTTCTGAAAACGCCATTACGACCAGAAAGTTGATTTTTCAATAATTCGATACTTAGCAGTCATTTTGTTCAATATGGTTGTCTTCAAATGCTTCCTGCCGAAGGATTACATGAAAAAGACATGGAAACATTATTAAGGAAACTTGGCCGTTATATCGGTTTACAAACTTTCAAGCACGTCACTCTTAGCATTGCACTTCTTTGATTTTGACGGAAGTGGGGTGGGAAGCAAAGTAAAAGTACGTGTTAGATTTTCTTGCTTTTGACGAAAAATGTTTTTCTTGTTTTTTTTCAGAAGTTGTGTTAGAAAAAGTAACTTTGAAATTTTAAATTGGCCTCTCTACAGGTTATGCCACAGGCAAACTAATTTTTGTTTGTTTCCTTTCCGAGATTTTTAAATGAAATTTTTGGCCTAAAATCATTGGAAATTGAATGATAAATATTTTAGTGATAGATTGTACATAACTTGATTAAAAAATTGAAACGACCCAAACCACTCTCTCACAGCATGAGCGGAAGTCTTTACCTTTTAGGAGGATATGCAAGTAACGTAGTAATTTACGACTGAAAAAGTTTTTGCCCTTGTTATTGAGTTCCAGCTTATGTTGACATCCATTTTACTTCCAAAGTTCTTCACCGCGCCAGTTTTTATCAAAAAGAACAAAAACTACAGCTATTTATGTTTAAGGTAATTTTCTCCATCTCCAGACACGCATTCAGCACGGAAAGACCAATGCCCTTAAAGTATCGCAGTTGCACTTCACATACAGGTGTTGCTTCACTATTGAAATTATCGAAATAATCAGAATGCTCAGATTCATTGCTGGCAACAGGACTTTAATGAGACGAAATGACAGAGATTACTTGAACAGGAGCAAAAACTATAAGACTGGTTTCTAATGACTTCCATTCCACGTGATGGGCAAAGAATTTGACCAACATCAGAAACAACCTGTTTTCGGTCGAAGAAAGTTGCAAAATTTCGGTTTCAACTATTTAACTTGAGGAAAGTTCGAATCGGATTGCAAATCAAACAGTTCATGTGGTTTGACTGCAATACGATTTTCTTGTCACGCCCTGTCACTTGATGAGGTTTTCGAACAAAACATACCAAATTTGTTGCAACTGCAGCAGCAAAAAGTCAGAAAATTGTAGAAAACATTGAAACATACAAAATATAATTTTTTTATGAAGACTATAATTATAATCTAATAATTACCAGTAAAGGCACTATTGTGCGGCAAAGCTGAAAACTCCCTTACTCTAGGAAAAAAACAAAGAAAAAAGAGAGCTTTTGTGAATGATGGGTGTCTAGCCGTGCATGCACACCACACGCACATCATTTAGAAAATTTAAATTTCCATAAATTTTAACATAAAAGAGTTGGTTTTCATGAAATTATCAAAAAAAGAGTTTGTTGAAAAACTGAGGTATGTAGTTTGAGCACATACGAATTTGACACCATGTGTTAAAAATGTTTGCTTAGATTTAAAGGGCAGCTCCACGAACAACGCAAAACTGCAGAAATTTTTTTCATTCGAAAACAAGCAGACCGCTTCCAGCTGGATCGATGCTTGGCTGCATGCATGACTTTATGGCTTTGTGTGCGAAAGGTTGAATTACTTGACTACTTTGAGCCGAGAGTGCTGGCCAAGTAAATTGTTCGGTCGAGTCCATTCAGAGTTGAAAGACTCTAAAGGCTCTTTGTAGAGAAATGGCATCCGATTAGCGCTTTTTGTGTGCGCGGCAAACAAAACCGCAAATACTCTGTTTGCGTTTTTTAAGAGCCAGTTTTTTTTCCCGTCGACCATATTTCTTCAATCTGGGCAAAGTCAGAAAAAAACTAACTGTGACCGGCTGTGGTGCGGTGGTGAGAGCTGTTGACGCTATTTGGACGGAAAAAATTTACCTTTTTTGTGCTTGGGCTGCTCAAGCCTTCCGGCCAATGGCGAAGACTGCATTCCAGCGACGTATCCTTTCCGAAACCTGATTTTGTGCTCAAAACGTTTCCTTCTCAGATTTGGAACCCTAGCATCAATAAGGATCAAAGGCGACTTAGCGTTGACGTGCGTGCGTATCGAACTTTGGAGGGTAAAGAAACTTAGCTTTGAAGGAGCCTCAGTCAAAACAATCAGCTGAGATCGATTCGTTGAGCAACATTTTTTTTTCGTTAAGTTCTCTGAACCGTGGCTGAATGTAAACCAGCACTGACAAATGCTACGGTGCCGACCGATTAGATAAAGAGTGCAAAGCTTTGCAGCCATATTTTCGACTGTTTATCTTCGAGAAATGTTCTTTACCAAGCATTGCCCTCGGTGACGTCTGTCATTATGCTCACTGCTAAAGTTTGCAGAATTGCCTTTTATCTGTTTCTTTCAAGATGCTTGTTGTCTCACAGGGATCAAGCCCAATATTTTTCCAACTGACTTGTTTTTCAAAAAGTTGTTATCTTTTGAAGCCGTCAAGAATTATCTTCGTATTCTTGGTTAAGAACACTAAAGAAAATTGAGATATTTGAGGTCCATAGTTTTTGGTCTTACGCTTTGAGTTCAGCAGAAGATACACAGCACTTTCTTGCAAACGTTTTGAGAACTTCACTTTTGTGTGTTTTTGCGCCATTTTATATATGTATATATGCACAATGTTTGTTATATCAATTATTTTCGCAAGACATTTTTGTTTGTTTATTGCATGTGCTTTGCGTCAGTTGATTCTACTCTCACTTTTCCATTTGGCCAATCCTTTGCCAGCATTCCATAGCTCCGGCGCCGCGCGACGTAGCCCTACGTTTTAGTATTGTCAAGGTCGAATCAGAATACTGTGACTGCAGTTATTCCGTTTGCTCCAACTATCCGTTTTATACTCATAATCTGATGAACTAATTGCTCGAAAAGGCCGGTGGCAGGAAAAAAAATCGAAAACAACAGCTAGAGTTGAACTGCACCATTGCGTATATGTAGTTTATTTTGTTCTTCAGTGTTGTACAATCAAAAGTATTGCTGGCTGCCGCGCGAATCAACAAAGTTTTCGTTAACAAATTTTCACAACTGAGCTCCATAAACTAACGATTGATAATAATTATTATGTTTCCGGTACCAATTCCAACGTTCCTAAACCATATTGCGTATTTGTGGAGAAAAAGGCCAGAACCAACCTTATTTTTTTCCGTAATGGAATAGAAGCGGTTGACACAACAGTGTACTAAGGCATACCACGGTGTTAATAATTTACTTTCCTGTCGCAGGCAGTTCAATCTGCAAGAACAAGTCAATTGGTAATCAGTGGAATTTTCATTCGACACCACAGTTGAATAAAGTGCAAACCCATCTTCCTAACGTTGGTCGAATTTTGGGTGTCTCAAATCTGAAGATAAGTTCTCATTCGGTATTCTTACATTTCTTCAAGTTTAATTCAATATATTACCATTTATGATGGAGTTCAAAGATGTGTGTTTCTCGTACTACACCTCCCTAATATCTTAACCGTTTTCACTGCAGTTGGAACAGCATGCTGCAGACCACGCTATGTGAGTTCTGCCTACTTGTGCGTGTTCATGTGGAAGTGCATGGAAGTTCTGGTTTCATCGTTTTAATATTGCAAGTGTTTTGATGATGATACACTTTGCTCAACAACTAAATTCAGTTGGGTGCTCGCCTTTCTGACGTTTTAGCTGCCTCTGAAACAGTATTGGACCATGCCCCCTGTGAAAAATTCTGACAAATATTGGCGTTCCAGAAAAGATGCTATCCATGTTCCGCAAACTGTACAGCAATGTGGAGGGCTGTGTGCGAGTGGCAGAAAAAGACTCTCATTGATTTACTGCATTAACAGCAGAGTGAGGCAGCGCTGCCTTGCGGCGCCTGATCGCTTATTTAAACGGTGGTGTTGATCACCTAATGACAAAAGTGTTCCATCGCATTCCTAGGGTGTGCTTCGGCAATCTCCAACTCAGCGATACGGAGTATGCAGACGATACTGGTCTACGTTCTGTACCAGCATTGACCAGCGACGGTACACTCTGGAAATTTACCCAGAAAGAGACCAGCAAACTTGGATTGAAGGACAGCTGGAGGAAAATCCAACTCATGCACGCTGGGGATGGCTCAGACCCCTCCGGTTCATGAAACGGACGAGGTGTAGTTTGTGTCACCTTCTGTATGTTTGGGCTCAACTGTCACTAACATTGGAGCCTTTACTCCAAAAGTTGAGCGCCGACGACAAATGGCTGCAGGCGTATAATGCAGACGCTCTGGAGAACATTTTGGCGCCACAAAACAATCTAGCGCAAAACAGGTCTGTGGATATGTAACGCATCAGTTCTCGCAGTCTTACTCTATGGAACTGAAACATGGCCACTAAACAACACTCTGGTGAAGAAAATCAGTGTTTTCCACAGTCGTTCGCTCCGTACAATCGAAAACAGACAGTGACAAACTAACTCCATCTCAAACAAGAAGTTGCGTGAACTAACACAGCAACTGCCCGCATCCTGCCTTGCAACGCAGCGAGGCATGGCCATATCCTCCGTCTTCCATCACAACATCCAACTCAGGCCATCTTGGAATATAATCCAAACCTCCACGGTTTGAAACATCATTGCGGTGCACCTCGCACACATTCTCGGGGTGCACCTCGCATACATGGATACTGTCAAAAAGGTCAAGATAGTCTTGACGTGCAAATCGACAAGGCAGGGACCCTGGCCTAAGACCGCAATAAATGGTGAGCCCTGACTGAGCTGATCGGTTCTGTTATGCAGGATGCTTTGTGTAGCATCCAACAATTGATATGATGGTGGTGGGTGCTAACAAATGAAGAAATCGTTGTCTCGCAAAACACAAGATAGCAAATTATATCAAAGAACGCAGTTTCCGAAAATCACCACCTGCATTCCGCAAAATATGTTTTTAAAAGTTTGTTTCATCAGATATGACTCAACAGCAGGCAAGTTGCAACCGGACAACAATCTCGCTACTTTTTCATGCGTTGAAGTCGTTTTGCTTTGTTATTTTGCATAAACGCATCTTCCGAAAGCACATGCTGGTGTTGTTCTGCTCCAAACCTTGATGGCAAACCTTCAAAATGATATGCCAGTTGCACATGCAATTTTTCGTTTATTTTTTTTCAACAACGAAGTTCTTCAAATAGCCCTTCTATTAAAAAATGTCCTGTCTACAGCCCTGCAGCCGAAGCTACAAATGATTCGGGTTACGCCGGTCTCTTTGCCGAAAACTCAAAGACGACAATCGTTCTACTCACTGACAGAGCGAGAGATCGTGAGAACCGCGGTGTGTTACTGTGCCTCATATTTCCCACTAATGTTCTCTCCGAGCGTTATTAATGTAAATACATTTTGCGATGTACGCACGTAGTAACAGCGTGCTCCGGTTCATGCTTCATAGATAGCGAAGATGGACTTTGCAACTTCTGGCAAATCTCAGACTACAGCGGCGTACCTAGCCCAACATTTTGGGAGGGGCCAAATATCCTGACTTTAAAAGAGTGAAGTATTTGGTTTGGGCCACCGCCTCTAGAAGCATGAAACGACAAGATATGCTTAGTAAGCAAAATAACTTTCCAAACAAATTTTATATAAAACATAACAAATACAGTATTTGCAACGCCATCAACAAATGGCACCACGATTAAATGTCCATTCGTCCCTTCCATCTAGCCAGGCTCGTCACAACTCGATTCATCTTCTCCTCGTTGACCCTTTCACTATGGCAACGAAGGACACACAAATCTGAGACTAGATTGGAAGTCATCGCTGAACGTAACCATGTCTCGGCCCCATTTCACATACGAAAAATCTTGGCATCTTGTAGAACAGTGTGGTCAAACTACAGGCCCGCTGGACGCATGTGGCCCGCCGCAGCGTTTTCAGAGGCCCGCGGAAGCATTCAGGAAAAATCTTCAAATCTAAAATTTGTTGAAAAGCGTGTGAAGTAACATTTGTCTCCCTGAATTGCTTGCATAGGACAAAGGGCATTTGCACAAGAACAATGAATAATACCTTTTCTGTGTACTATTATTGTTTTTGTTTTATTTGTTTAGTTTAAGATCAAATTAGAAAGTGCGGTCCTCCCTAACCCTCCGTTTGGTCATCTGTATGGATAGCTTCTGCGTTTTTCAGGTGCCCCGGCGTTCGTTTTCTTGAATAACACATCTGGCGCAATAAACTCAGTACCGCCAAATAAATCCGTCTATCTATCCGCTGAACGCGGCTTTCTCAAAGTGCCCCCCAACCAAATTAATTGCCCACGCCTGCAAACTGCAGAGAGCTTCTGGAAATTAGTCGGCAAAGATAGATGTCCCAAACTGCAAGATTTCGAGCTAAAAATGCACTCGATGTTTGGAAGCACACATGTGCGTGAGAACATGTTTTCTACACTAGCATTCAAGTAAAATCTAAAATCGAATGACAGACAAAACACTGGACGTTATAGTCTCCGACTGCCACCACTAACACTGGTAATATGTCAGAGAAGTCTCGACCACAAGCATTCATAGAGATTTGCAAGAAATTGCTATTTGCTATTGTGTGGCAATTTCAATGACGCACTGACTTATCTTCCCTTTTTAGTTTTAAATCTTGTGAACATGTTGTACACATCATTTTACTGGAAGTGGCCCTCAAGTTGTCACGTTTTTGTAAAATCGCCCGAAGGTCAAAAGTAGTTGAACCACGCTGTCGTGAAAAAACTATCCAATCATGCATTCCTAGTTTTTTTGCCTGTAAGTAAACTGCGGTATCCAGAAAAAATGCGGTATCCAGAACTAAAATATGATAGCTAAACGTTTGAAATTCGAAGCCACGGAGTAGAAAAATCGATCGAGCTAAACTGACTCATGCTCGCATTCGTTTTATTAGAAATGTAAGTAGAAATTTAGGGGGGAATGGCCCCTCTGGCCCCCCCTGTCTACGCTTATGTCTGACTGGTATTAAGCAACTACAAAGTAAGGTTTTCGAGGGTGGAATGGCTTTAAGATTAATTGTATGCTTTTGTACTTGATTCAAAACATACTTGCCACTTTAAGAGTTTTTCCTTTTCTTGGGAATTGCCAAACAAATTGATTTTTCAAGTTGTTACCCTATTGCATATTCCGACACGTAAGTTTTCGAACTTTTGAGAATTGTTTGCCAAAATGCGTACCTATCATTAAGAAAAAGGTACGACTGTTTTGTACACTGTTCTTTAGATTAGAAGTTAGGAAGATGGTGGACAGAAACGAGCTTATACAGTTCTATCACTTCTACGATTTCACATTTGAGAATTGCTTAATGCAGAAATAAAATTCCCTTATCGATTCACATGGGTTTTCGGTCCTGAGATTTCAGTTATATTCTTATATCTTGATTTTGCACAGACCGTAATTTGCACTAATTGCATTGCTAATAGTATGTTTGAAAAAGCCAGATATACTTTGCAGTAGGGTCGTAACTAGGGTTGCGGAGTCGGAATCGCAAGGAGTCGGAGGTTTTTGGGTGGAATCGGATTCCGAAAAACACTAGGAGTCGAATTTATCCGACTCCGACTCCGGAAAACCAATTGAGTCATTTTTTACATCGCACTCCCATGTTACGAGTCCTAACTCGTTCCAGTTGAAATGGTACAATTTCTTTCGCAACTTTTGTTGAAACAGAGAATTCTTGTTGTGCACCACAATTTTAGCTCGCTTCTTTGCTATTGTTGACACTTGACATCCAAGCTTCATTCACCTTATGTTCAGCAGTCGTAGTCGGATTCGGAAAATTTTGGAAGCTAGGTGTCGGACATTTTACCTCCGACTCTGTAACCCTGCTCGTAACAAGTTTTAGAAAAAATCAAACTAGTTAGGAAAGACAAAAAAATTAAACAAAATATAATACAGCATAGGACAGGTTTTTTTAAGGTGTTTTAGGGACCCGAATAATCAGATAAAATTATCATCGGGTCCCTAAAATCAGACAAAATCGGGTCCCTAGAATCAGATAAATCGGGTCCCTACAGGTCCATACCGGGCTCCTAACATTTTCCTTAAAAAACCTGGTATAGGATAAAGATTTGGCGCAATAAGAAAATGCTGAAAATAGTAAGCCAAGTCATAGGGTTCGACTAGCAACTGGTCAAAAGCCTCGTAAGATCAAAATCATTACGGGAATATTTACATTTTTTAAAAAATCTACAAAAATCCAAAAAGTGCCTCAGCAAAAGCTTTTACGGCTTGCAAATGATCGCTTGTCAATAAACTTTTTCACAAATCAAAAATGTGTCAGTCAGACCTTTCTGCTTGTTGCTCGATTGCACCACTTGGCGGTTTAACTTCATGCGTTTTTCATCGTTTCAGAAATGTGTCGTTTGGCCCACCTACTGGTTTATTGTTCTCGGCTGGGTCTATAAACCAGCCACAACACCACTTTGCAAAGAAGAGAGAAGAATATCTAAAAAATATTTTCTCAAGAACTGTGGTAGTTTCTGATTGCCGTTTATCAGTACTTCTTCAGCCGCTGCCCTTGACCCAATAAAGGTTTTTAGGGATTTCATCCAATTTTGCTCTTTTATCGACAATGGTATGGTTTAATCATGGATTTTTGTGACTCAAATCACGAAATAACACGAATGCAGCAAGAGGAAATACAATAACATCAAAGATCACTAGTTGATTATATGGTGATGAAAAAATATAAAAAATAAGAAATTTTACGTTTCGCAGCTTAGAAATCGTGTTCTAACATGTTAAATCACAAGGGGTTGGCGAAAGACCACCTGGGTCAAGTTCTCAGTCAACCCTGCTGCTAGCACAAACCACATTTTAATTGAAGACGTTTTACAAGAGGTAATAAAAAGTGCCAAATGAACGTCATGTAAAATAAGCATAAAAACAACAACAAAAAAACAGTGGGGAAAAGCATGCCTATGTACAGGGGGGGATGAGTAACAATAGAGGTAGATAGGAGGGAAAATAGTGGCATCAGCGGCTCAGCGCAATATTACAGAATGTGACAAGCATATAAAATGAAGATCAAACAGAATGTAAGAGGCATATAAAACGAAGATCAACAGGATGTCTGGCAAGATAGCAGGACTTTTTTATACTTTTTGCCAAATGAATAAGGCCAAGACGATTTCAATTTTTCCGGAATGTTAGACCTAATTTTCGGACCAATATACTTCAGAGAAAGCTGACCCAGAGATTTTTCATTCTGGGTAAAGAATATTTTTGCAGAGAAGCAAGTCTTGTTTGATATTTGTGGACTGATGCAATCTCAGCAAAGTAGTTATCAAAGTGATTAGGTAATCCACCATTATAAAAGGAGTACATGAATTTGGCAACTGCCAATTTAAATAAATCAGGTTTTCTAAAATTCTGTGCTTGGAATAGAGTACAATTGTTTTGCTATATTTAAGTGTTCTCACAGTTTTATTTTGCAATCCAATTAAAGGGAGTAAAGTGTCAGCCTAATTCGCTGTAATAAAAAGCTGAACTGTTGTGCTTTGGTTTTAATAGCTGAGAATAATATAATGATGAAGCAAGACGAAGATACGCGAACGTGTCTCTGCGAGAGCGGTGCTTGAGCTCAGGATAAGTTAGTGTTTGTTCAATGCTCGAATTGAAGCCAAGTGGCATTTAAATACACTGATATTTCACTGATAATTAACTTCTTCAAACCATTGAGAGTATCGGCTAGATGACCTAAAGGTTTACTCTAGGGTTGCCAGATGCTTTTTGTAAAAATACCGGCTATTTTTTAAACAGTGGCAGATCTAGGCTGCATTCGTAAGCGCATGTTTAATGGCACTGCCATGGATTCTCGAATAACATATTTGAAAAGAACACGTTTTCGACAATGCATTGATTTTTTATGTTATTTTCTTTACAACTTCATGAAGCTCCCACAGCTTTTGGTTTGAAAATGTTTCAAACTGTGTATAAACGTACATATTGTGAGCATAGTCGGCTGAGCATTAGCAAACAAACCTACTTTAAATGTAAAACGATAACGGCAATGCTTAATGTGAACGGAGGCATTTTCTTAAACTCTAAAAAAAGAATGCACTTGATAAATTCCAATTTGACATGCTGTATATCAATCTCTGAAGTGAACATCTCTCCATACAGTTTGCTGGTATTTGCTTTTCTATGGTAGCATTGCCTGTATGTACTGTACACCATAACACAACCAATAATTTATTGGGTGCTGCATTCTCTTCAGTTTGCAACAAACATTTTCTAGCTCACCTGAGTTGAGTTGAGTTGATTTTATTTGGCGATAATTAATATTCAGCTAGAAAAAACACAAATCAGTGCAAGGACGCCAGGGCATTGAAGGAACCGGAAGGTTGTCGAGTCGATGCTCCTCAGCAGATGAATTAGCTTTGTTACTGTCCAGTTTCAACTCGTGGTGGTGCATATATGTTGGAAGGAGCTGCTAGATGATCAACACAGTTACGCAGGGGGGTGCTGGGTCGCAACCGGTCTCTCTCAGTGGATGGGTTGCTCAGATCCGCAAGGACCTG
>Ga0210059_1001457_pt1 | contig 35621 bp, 10 predicted proteins | sample Ectturendosymbi2_FD_188042 | JGI IMG/M metagenome (GOLD analysis project Ga0210059, IMG submission 188042) | Ecteinascidia turbinata endosymbiont from Florida, USA - Sample 2 (SPAdes) (version 2) | ecosystem: Host-associated > Tunicates > Ascidians > Unclassified | place: Key West, Florida... | reverse complement strand
ATTGAAAGAATACGTCTTCCACCCACCAACAGTAAAAATAGATTGAAATCATTTTGTGAAGTAGGCTACGCTAATTTTAGGCCAAATGATTTTGCTGCTGGTAAGAGGATATCAATGGAGATTTTGGAAGAGGTGGGGCTGCATGCATGATGCTCAGTTGCATTAAAAAGATTTGTAGGCCCGAAATATTTTCACAAACTTAAGCCCGAGCTCGGCCCGACTTGAAAATCCCGGCCAGACTTACAACTCTGCACCATGTCAAAAGTTTCATTCTAAGAGTTCTACTTGCATAACGACACAAAAATATATTTGAGATTAAATCGAAGTGCACAACGTGAATTGGTAAAAAGTTCCAAGTTTCACCTTTAACACGAAAAGGATGTCCAACAAAATTAGGTGTGATGTATCTGTAAAGCAAATGTTTCGCACTTGGATGAAAACACTGCTGCATTGTGGGTTTGCTTAAACTCAAGTAAATCAGATGACTTACGAACCAATGCATTCAGCACAAGCACAAAGTGTAGGAGTCAAGGAAAAAATATCTTTTTTATTTGTTGGTCACCATTGTTGCGTCATTACAAGAAGTTAGGATAAATGTATATTTTATCCTTATTTCCGAGTCAAGTCCCTACGTTTTGAGCTATAGGTCATTATTCAGCTAGGCCAGCTATGTCCAACCCGCGGCCCGCGGGCCGCATGCGGCCCAGTCGAAGGTTTCCTGCGGCCCGGTTAAGGTTTTCACTGTAGTAAAGGTAACCCAAATACTGACAACCTGTCCTTTTTGATAATCTTAAATTTGACATTTTTGATGCAGGTGGTCCTCAGTGCCACTTTATCACGTCTGCCCCATTGCATTTAGGATTCGAAGGCTTTCATTACATTAGTATAAGCTAAATTTACTTTGTTAAGATCAAAGTAAGCCATTCAATGTGCGGCCCTCATCAACATGTTATTCAAAGTGCGGCCCTGGCTAAGACAGTGACATAGTTGTTGGCTCAGTAAGCCATTTGGGTTGTACATGGCTGGGCTAGGAAAATTCTGTAGGCTGCTTCTCCAACGTTTTAATTGAAATCCTGTTCACTAATGCTTGAAAACAGTCTTTTGCTAAACTTCCCATCCCAATATTAAGTCTATACAACAGTGCTGCTTTTTGTCTTCGGCAAAAGCTTCGCAGAGATTTGCCTGAAAATCAAACTTTCTAACATTATATCACTAGCATCATTAAAATATACGCTGTCTGTTTCTGAATACGTGACAACCAACTGTTGATGATACTCGTTATCTGTTCAACTTTAATTACTAATACAAGCCATCACAAAATCAACACCAACGTTATAGCAAAGCCAATTACATTTCTGCACGGAACACATCATGGCTGTACTGTGGTCTCTCACATGTGCAGCTGTAATACTCTCACTGTTACAAGAAAATAATCCTTTCTCACAGCATACCACATGGGTGAAAATGTCGGACAGAAGCAGTTAACATCTTTCACGGTCTCTAGAAACTTGAAAAATGCTAAAAATTATTGTATCGAAGCTAAAATGCATAAACTAACTGAATCAGTGATACCACACCAAACTCTGTTTCAACATCAACTTGGCTATAACGAAAATAGAGTTATCAAACCTAAGACGAAAATCAATCCAAACGCACAAGAGAAACATCCAGCGTCAATGAATCTTCTGAACCCACTGAGAAGATTCTGCAATGTTATACTTCAACATCAAGTACTACCACGGCTCGGTATGATACCGGAGTCTTGCAAAACAGTTCTGGCAACCTGTCCAGCTTCGTTCCAGGTTTAAAATGGATGAATTCAAGGAACGGTATAAGCGCGTTGCTGTCGTTGACTTAACTTTAATGCAGCACTCACTGTGAAACTAGCGGGAATGCAATGAAAATAGTAAACAGGAATGCAATGAAAACGTTGGAGAGGTTCTGACTTAAGTACATATTTACTTGTAGCTCAAAACCTGGGAACTTTCGTAGGAATCAAAAATATCTATTTTAGCCTCATTTCTTGTAATGTCGCGACAATGGTGACCAACTAGGCCAAAATATATTTATTCCTTGTTTCGTACAATTTGTGCCTGTGCTGAATACATTGATTCGTAAGTCAACAAATGCAATAAGTATGTGAATTTGTAAATCATCTATAAGGATAAAGCAAAGTGTGATAGTGTTGCTTTCGAAAAACCTTTGAAAAACAAGATTGCGAATGTGCATTTATAAAAATTTCTTTCTGCATCGACCCGGTAATTGTATTGGTTTTACATCATAACGTCCCCCACATTTTACAAAAAATTTGCACCCATGAGCGTGTCCCACAAGTGTCCAAGGTTTATGTTCAAATAGCTAATGTTAATCTGAAGTAAACAAATGTGTTTGATCTGAGTGCAGCGTGTCACACAAGTGGCCAAGGTTAATGTTTAATCACTGAAAATCTCTTCACGTACGCCAGTGCTGTAAGTAAAACCCATGTTTAGAATGTACCAAAGTACTGTTGAATCTCAACTTTATAATGAAAATAATCGTAGCCAGTTCTCCAAAAACAGGCACAAAATCTATTGCAGAAGCATTGAAATACCTGGGTTACAATGTATACGATTACTTGGAACATTTCTGGTATCATGAGAAGCAGTGGAAAGAAATATTCATTCATGGAAGCTCTGTAGATACTTTCAAGAAGATGTACTCTGACGTTGACGTGGTTGTTGACAGTCCAGCATTTTTCTTTTGGGAGGAAATACATGAAGCGTTTCCGGATGCAAAGGTAAGAAGGTTTGGCATGAAATGATTTCATAAAAAACATTTTCAGCAGTTCAACTTATGTATAAATCAATCAAAATGTGAAGAAGGTTTTGAATAAACTAAAGCCGAAACAAAAAACCCTTAGGCTGTACATTTAGTTAAACCCAAACGTTCATTTGAAACAACTCCCTTTTTGACTACTCTAGATCTTTATCATGGCTTGGAAATGTGGCTTTAGCTTAACAGTAACTTGCAGACATTTTTCGTGTTGTTTTCATTGTGAGAGCTTCCAAATGCAACGTCTTTCTGTGTGATCAAACACGTCATTAAATGTCGCCATATTTAATTGCTAGATTCTTTGCTAAAATATTTTTGAGATGCATCAGCTACGTCACGTGTACAAAGAAACAATCTTACGTCTTTCCTTACAACCTACGTTCCGTTGTGGTTTAAGAAAAGCGTATTCGGAAATTATAAAATTGATTGCTTATGAACATTGAATAAAAAATGACAAACATCAAAGGATGTCTTTCTGATTCTTCAAGAGGAACTTGTTTTAAAACCCTCCACTCGGATTGTACAACAAATCTCTCTCATATTTCGAAATTTCTTGCTTTTGACAAGCAAGATGAAATACAGAAATAATGCATTTAAACACCGAAAATTACATGCAGCCAAGTTATCCTTCTTAAAAATCAGCTGATGCGAATCCATTTTTCTCAAATAAACTATTGATAACAAAAAATATTCAATCACGATGGTATTCACTTTTTTGATGAACTTTTATTATAATTGCAAGGCATTCTTTGTATAAAAAGTTTTGAAGACAAATTTTTGAAGATGTTAGTACTGTGTTTGATTTCGACAGTTTGACAACTGTATATTATCCTGCACGAAAATGCTTTGTCTTTTGCCCAAACATGATGATACCTCAACCAACAGCTTTGCAACTCTATATTGAAAAAAGGGAAAGCCACTGACAGACAATTATTCCGATTCAACAGCAGTGTTGGCTGTTGTCACTTTTTTGGAAAGTCGGTATCTCAGCTGATCTGTATGCCTGCCGTTCAGCACAAAAGCATTTGACTTACTGTGTGTTATACTTCGCAAGTAACCCAGCAGAAACTTAATATGCAACGCTTTGTTGAGATCAATATTAGCCTCACAACGGCTAAGCCGTACGCAAACATGGGCACCGGAGAAAAATATTCCTAAAAATGGTTTTGCTCTTTCTATAATCCTTTTTAGATAATTATTTCTGTACGAGAAGAAGATAGTTGGATGGCAAGTATCAAAAACCAATTCTATTTGTTGGAAAGCAATTATTGGTTCATACTCATGAGTCATCTGTCACCAACCGGAAGAAGGTTTTTTTAATTATCTGCACCATTACCTCTGTAGGTGATGTGCATATTGGCGTCTTTATCTCAGTCTAAGTACATTGGAAGATTATAAAATATTTTCTTAATATGTTGATGATGTTTCGTTTGAAGTTAGTGTAAATCTAAATATCTACTCAAAAAGTTGGTGTAGATCTCAATATTTATTCAATCGCATAATGTCCTTACGACCAGCGTCCTTCTCGGTCGGTAGGATTATTCATGTTATTTTGTAGCTCAAACCACGAAATATGTGGAAAGCAACAACCAGTTAGGGATATTTTTATTCTATTGTTGTTATCCCACGCTATCAGAAACTACTGCCACAAAATTATGAAGATTGTTTAAGTTAAAACACGTTAACGTCCGCGGCGGCTGCGCTACATAGTTGATCAAGGGCTCTAAAGACTCGCATTATAGCCTAGAACCCAATAAAAGTTTGAGCCACAAAATCGGCTCATTTGGTCGGCCCCCAGGGGATGATGACATCATCGGCATGTTAATAAGATATGCACAAACATCCGGCCATCATGTAAACATAACAAAAACCTGACATCCCAAACTGAAATAACTTTTCATTGCAAGCTACAAGACCATTCCCATCTTTGGAGGGTTTGAACAGCTCTCTAGCTCAATCTGCCGGGTGGGTTATGGCCATGGGCATAATATACCCAGAGTCTGCGTTTGTGGGAGTTGAATATTTACTAATTTTTGTTTTTTGGACCATGATTTTCGCTCCAGATATGCTAGAAAGTCAATCAAGAGCTCTAAAGACTCGGATGATAGCCTAGATAAAAAAAAATCTTCAGCCGAAAAATGGCTCATTGTGTTGGCGCACAGGTAAAGCTTTTTGAAAGTCATGTTCAGTGTGGTGTTTCTTCAAAGAAACTTAGTCTGATAAATATTTTTTGTGCTTGTTGCAATCATGAACCCTTTGATTAATCTTAGTTCCAGATAATTTGAAAATTTCTGAAGGCGATTTTAAGATTTAGGAGACGTTTTGACCGTTCCCAGGACCACCAGCAGAATTGACCTGATTATCATTTTTCTGTTACTACCTCGTCTTATGTCAATTACATCAAGAGTGAAAAGAGGTACGGTAGATCCTTAATGTCATTCCACTCAGAATGATGGGAAGTTGCTAGAGGGGATGTTTAGTATTTTCACTGTGAAAGAAGAAAATCGGTCACAGAATATGACATGGAGTGGGGTTCTAATGCGGGGTTTGTCAAAACAAAATGACGTCGAATTATAGACGAGCTCAAGGTATTAGTCAGTAACGTAGCTTTTGAGCTTGTTTGTTTGGACCGTTGCGGCCCATCGTTTTGACCAGAAACAATTTTGGGAAAATTTGATCAAAATGCCAATTGCGCAACGTCAAGTCTCCTACCAGTAATTTTGTAAAACTCACTTCACTACTTTTTTTTAGCAAAACCAAGCTGCACTGCTTCTCACACAGGCCAATGACATAAAAGCGGCATAAATTTTCTTTTTCAGAAAAGTTTGGAAGTTGTTAGAGTGGCAAATCGTGATTTACCTTGAATGCCTTATGCATTTATAGATAGATTTAGTTGAGTGTTAGGCTTTTGAAAACCCCTAAGATTCTTTCTAAATTTTTTTCGTGTCAAAACACTTGGGACTAATTATGACTGCCAGGTCGGTTCAAAATTGCAGTTGCTAGGTGGAGACAAAATTCCCGTCTGATGGTGAACCTGTTTATATTGAAATTAGGTCTTATGCCCAACGTAATTTTGTAATGATTAGCAAACCTCAAACTACGCTTACTGCAATTTTATATACCTATTTGACCAATATGAATATTTCTTGGGTTTGGATTCGTCTCAGCAAAATTAAACACTACGCTTTGCATTACCAAAACATATTATGAGATGATCGGTGTAGATATTTGGTCAGTGTAGATCTTTTTGTAAGAACCTTGTTTTGATTTGGTGTTTACAACGTTACTCCAACAGACAAGAATAAATCATTTATAGCATGTTGACCTTCCAATTTATCAATGCTTTATTTTTAACACGGCGTTTCGGAGATGATGATATTTGCTTGCTTTACTTCTTCTGTCAAATGTTGCTTAAATAGAACACTTGCACCTCGAAATGCCATCAAGCTTTTGAGTTGTCTGTTTTCTGTTGTTGAATTTTTGCTACGTTCGTTTTCATAAACTTTATATAAGTTTTCTTTGTTACGCAGGAGGTAACTGAAAATCTTTGGAAATTCTGACGGGCAATAAACGAATCTCGTTTTGACAATTCGGCAATAGTTTGAAAAACTCCGATATTTCTCAAACGATCGAGAGATGTTTGAATCTTTTAACTCAAACGTTTGGTTTTGTCCAAATTTGGTCAAATGCACTTTTACAGTTCCTATAGTTGTGGGGAAGTCCCCTTCGGTCGACCATCTGGCTTTGAGCGAAACAGTCTTCAGGTTGAAATACCGACGTCATAATTCGTACGTTTTGCAGGTGAGTTCATCAATTCCAACATGTTTTTATACTTTTAATGATAGAGCTCCAAACTCAATGCAAGCTTTGTCGTAATTAATGGGTTAGAAAATAACAAATATAGAATTATACATCTTTAACGGTTTACTCTGGATAAGTGTTTCTCAAAGTGATCGGAATCGCCCCCTTCGGGGAGATTTTGAGAAGCAAGGGGGCGAAAAAACAAAGGGAGCGATAGGGGGGCAAAACAACACAAAGGGAGCAAAAATGCTCAACCACTAATCGATCATTGAGTTAACATCAGTAGCCTACTAGTATGAGTTGTTAGTCTCTTGCAAATTTTACTTTACTATGATAATAGTTGGAGGTTGTTGCTGAAGAAATTTATCCGTTAAAATTTTACTCTGGATCCTCTATGTGCCCAGCTACAGTGTGGATTATTTTCACAAAAATTCTGAATGTAATATTAGCGTCGTAATATAGTTGCTAAGTTCAGCTATTTAATGGTTTGGTTCCACTATTTAATGCTTCGTTTAAATAAAATTTTTTAAATTTACTACCTTTTGTTTGCTTTATCAGGCTTGGGGGCCGAAAACGACGTGTCGAGGGTGAAAAGGGGGCGATGGAATAAAACAGTTTGAGAAACACTGCTCTAGATGAAAAACAATTTTTTGATTACGTCTTCAAGACATGCAACATGAGAATGGTTCGAATGACGAACTTTCAATCACCATACGTGTGTCAGAGTAAGGAGATAAGCCTACAGTTCCTAGGAATGCTTGAATCTTTCCCGAGTTTCAGAAGGGCGATGATTTTGGCCTTCCGCAATGCTTCGGAATCTTATTGGAGGCAATGCAATCATAGGCGTAGCCAGGGGAGGCAATGGGGTCATGGCCCCCTCAAAAGTTTTAGAACATATAGTAATGTTGTGCTTTGAGATGCGTTTTTTCAAACAAAATGGTGTTTTTCGGCGAAAATCAAACATTTTGGTTCCTCGCAAATTTTTAGGCTGGCTACGCCACTGAAAACAATCACTGAACATACTCATGAACCATGTAAGAATACCGTGACCAAAATGTTTTATCTGTTCGACAAAGATATCTTCTAGACCTGCTGCCTTATTATTTTTGAGGCCTTAATTACCATGATCATTTCGGGCACGGTGAAGGACCGTACAAACGCGTTAGTTTCAGATAATGGTTCTTAAAAGTTAAACAATAGCCCATGCAAACGTTTGCTGTTTTCTAAACAAACATGATCATGAGATTTGGGAATCCAATTGTGGAAAACTCTTGCAAAATTTGCTTCGTTTCAGACAATTTTGCTTATTTCATTGATTAAACAACAAAAAACTACTACGTCTGTTTTATTGTTAAATCAAAAAACAAATTATTCTGGCATTCTGAAATAAACGTTTTTTTAAATGCCAAGCCACTAGAAAAAACAAGCAGCCTTACAAAATTATGTATTAACTAAATTCCATTAGTGATTAAAATTTAAAAGTATACCCAAGCAGAAAAAACACACATGCGCACCACATGATGAGTTAATTTATTTCATATTAATTGATGGTTGATCTGTGTTTGTTTATTTGCAGAAAGCTCCAAAAGATAAACTGCTTATTTTCAATGTGAAAGATGGTTGGGAACCTCTGTGCAAGTTTCTTGGAGTCGACGTCCCGGATGTTCCGTACCCCAGAAAAAACGTTGGGGGAGAGTTGATGGCCATGTCCATGAAGGAAGATCCAATAATGAAGAGAATGATTATGGAAACAAAAATAACTCTTTCCATTGCATGTGCACTTCTATTGCCAGGGTGTTATTTCGTTTTTAAACACTTTCCTTCAGTGCACATTAAATCTTGGTTTTCATAAATCAATATTTTGATCGACGCCACCTACTCAGTAATGGGGGTTCCCCAGACTTGATACATTGAAACCAAGTGCAAATGTACAGTATAATCGATTTAACGTTGCTAATATTGAGTAACAGGATGAGTGTTTATGTTTCAGGCCGAACATTTTGAACGTAAATCTTAATTTCAATGTTGCTTGTCGCAGTCCATCGCATTAAAAATATTTATCGTAAGAATTCCAAGAAATTAAGCACCGCCAAACCAAACTCAGCTGAAGAAACGAAAATTTGTTCAAGAATAATTGTCGCTAGAAATAAATTCCCCTACTTTTGTTGTAGTAGGCCTTCGATGCTATCAAATTCAGGCTTGATTTGCGCTTTTTCTACACCAAAGTGAAATACTAAATACTCAGTCTGGGGCGGATTCACCATGATTTTGTACAATTCGGACGGTAGTGGACTTACAGTAGTGAACCCGTAGTGAAGCTTGACCACCAAATATTACTGAAATCGCTCCCCCTACCCTTACTGGCTGGATCCGCCCCTGTACTCAGTACATTAGTTGGGAAATGTCAGCTTTCGATTTTTGTTGTAAAATATTCATCGAAACGCAACATTGTTCCAACAATCAGTCGAAACACAACATTGATCTAATTGTTTCATCACTTGCAATCAGGTAATGCTCTCAAAATTAAAAATTGTTTTTATCGCTTTTTCCTTGGTTTGGCAATTACCCGAACAATAAAATTTTTGTGTTGTGTGTTTTTCTTGTGTTTGATCATAAAGTTTAAAACTCTCGAGCAGGGTGTGGAACGTATGACCCGCGGGCCAAATGCAGACCGCGTGAACATTGGTTATAACACGCATCAGAATTTTCGTTAGTCGATCTAGAGTACAAAGTCGCGTCAAAACGAAGCTCAGTGCTAAGCAGGTACTTGAGATAGTATGTCCTAAGAAGCATCTGTTGCTCATATTAAGATAAAGGTAGAATTTTAGGATAAAATCAGTTGTTATTTGCGGCCCTCCAACGATAATCCACAATTTATGCGGCCCATGATAGTAAATAAGTTCCCCATCCCTGCTCTAGAGCAATTGTGTTTCTTTTCAAAATGTACGCAGGCGACCAATGTTTTCTTTACCTCAGCGCAAAACACATGTTTGACCATTTTTATAGAAGCTCCTTTTATAATGCCGCCAGCCAACTTCGATTTTAAAAACATACAAGATTTAGCCTACACTTCATCTAAGGACCCCCTGCCTCTTAGCGGCTAAAACGTCAGTGATGTCGTTCAGAGTTGTATCAATTACATCAAATTTGTTCAATTATAATTACAATTACAATTACTCCTTGAAATTTTTCAATTACATTACAATTACTCTGTGCTAAAAATCGCAAACTGCAATTATAATCACAATTATTCTTTAAACCTGTAATCAATTACAAATCGAAATTACAAACACATTTTGAGAAAATATGGTGGATGATACTTGAAGTGGTGCCAGGTCAACGTTCACATTAATTTTCTTTCGCAATTTGAACGTTTTCGCTTTTACATTGAAAAGCAACCACTTGGAGAGTAGGCTACAAGTAAAAATACTAATGAAAAGATAAGTGATAACACAATAAAGACAAGAGTTGCACAAGGCTTGAAATGCCTTGGCCACGGACGTAGAATTATCTGACGCCAATGTCATTACTTTTCATGCTAATTCGAACTTTTCTATAACACTGTCATGAGACTTGGCAATGTCATAAGCTCTATGCGTGTCTAAAAATGAGTCTGTTTCCAGGACAAAGATTCGAAACTTCCATTTTTTGGTAATGAAATGAACAGTAATGGCCTGGAAACTTGCCAAACTGTTTCCAAAGGTCTCACAAATTCTGTTTGTTGATGAACTGCTGGTACAGTATAGGAGGAAATCCAATTGCAAAACTAATTTTATCTAATTGCCTTGGAATGACAAATCTTTGTTCAGCTGTCAACAATACTTAGAGGCAACTGGTCCAGGGGGTAACAAGGGGTTAAATCCCCAGGGAGCCGAATCACTGGGAGCATCAAAAAGTCCCAACAATGTCGCAAGTACTTTCTTCAGTACAGTACATTTGCTACGGAAAGACCTTAGTTTCGAAACTGGGGGCGCCGAAATCTTTCCTGCACGGGCGCCATCTAACCTTGGTACGACCCTGAACTGGTCACATTCAATTGAAAAACATTCTGTGCATTGCACGCAGCACATTAAGGACAAAACGCAACCTAATTGTCTTAACCTTGCATACAGTACGGCAAATACGTCTGCGTTGTTGCGTTTTAAATTTTTGGATGTTGCAGCCAATGTTATAGCTTTCGTTGACTTATCCATGTTAATGTATTATTAGCGGCCATCGAACACAGCAACGAATGTTACCTCGCTCTTTAGTGCTTCTCTCATACGGCAAGCATTCGGGTTGACTATGCATTAACTGTCAAATTAACGCGTCACGCACGAACATTGCAAACTGTCTTTGCTCTTTATATTCCTGTCTAGATATCGTGTATGCCAGGGGTGCCAAACTCATCTGGTGCTGTGGGTTATATTTAGGTACTTAGGTTTTGCGCGGGCCAGACAATTTTGCGCATAATGATACAATCGGTAGTTTTATTTACTATTTGTTCATAGTACTGTGACTCGAAGAAACTTGACATCCTTTGGCAGTTGCAAGCATGTCGTTGTCTGATACCAACGATTGTGCAGTCGCAACTTTTAACGTCAAGTTGAGATTGGCATTCGTCAACTGAGATAGGAGTAGAGACTTGTTTTAAACTTCATCAAAGAGAACAGTTGTTCGCAGATTTGAAGATTTGTTCGCACTAGTGAAGATCGACATGGTCCTTGATGCCATTTCTTGTATTTCGGGATAGGTTGGTCCAACGTATTGATATCAACATTTTGAAATTTAGGCTTAAGAAACGTGTTGCACTTTTAACTTAATTAGTTATATTTAATATTTTTGTGGCACCTCTTCAGCATTGAAAAAAGAGTTACTGAAAATAGCACAATCGGTTTCCAGATCTTTGAAATCAACAGATCTTTCCTAGAATGCGTTGGAAGTTCATGGATCTATGCAACCTCATGGTTTTGAACCGAAGAGGTTGTTACCGTTGGCTTAGCCCAGGGGTCGGGAACCTTTATGGCTAAGGGAGCCATGAAACCTACATGTCTTTAATTGTACGTCCGTGAGAGCCATATACTATTTTTCAACACTTAATGCAAATAACTTACTAACTAACGTGTGCATTTTTAAGCAAAATCAGCAATTTTAAACAATGGAAAATGTCTGAATTTTCTCTTTTAATAACTTACTGCGTCTTACTGTTAATGCGACTTCTGGTGCTGCATGGTGTTGTTGATGACTTTGTAGTCTGGTAGATGGAAAAGTACAGAAAGAAAATATCAAGCAAGCCAGATGCCGTCATTAAAAGAGCCACATCTGGCTCGCGAGCCATAGGTTCTCGACCCCTGGCTTAGCCTATAATTATTAAGTCTTAATGTCGCGTTATGACTATAAGCAAAAAAGGTAGGTCTGCTACGACATTATAATAAACGTAACTCTGTCAAACCTAATGCAAGCACAAAACTGACATGTCGTGGGCCACAAAACGGGGCATGGCGGGTCGGAATTGGCCCGCGGACCGCCAGTTTGACACCCGTGGTGTATGCGATTGTGTTGTGCACTTGAAAAACTCTGTGCAGTATGCATCTAAGTATGTTTAGCTTTATACGTTTGTGCATTCTTCACTAATTGATTTATGTACTTTTGTGATGGTTGAACGAATGCAAAATATTAATGCCATCTGAGAAATGGAATGTGTGTGGCAACATGGCAGAGAAACATATAATGTACTCACAGCTACAGAAAATTCCTATTGGCAAAGTTTGGAGCATAAAGGTTATTCCAGCAAATTTGGAGAAAATTAGGCAAAATATCCTCTGCACCCCCAAATGATTGCCTGCTCTTAAACTTACGCACAGTGTATGCATTGCACACACATGAAGGGTTTGAATCCAACAGTAAACATTTTATAGGAAATCGGTTTCGCGTAACACTACACATCATCAGTCATAAAATCTTATTCAAACAGAGCTTCCAAAATGTTTACTTTCTAAAGAGATTGAACTACAGTAGTAAGCAATGCGACACAGCAGTACCACATGTTTGGTACGGGACATGGACCTTTAACGTTTAGGACTGCAAACGTACGTTTGTCAGGTTATTCTTTCGATGACGTCACGTGTGACAAGCTTCATGTTCGAAAACTTAAAAAAAGGCGTTGAATATTTCCAGGGGCGAGCGGAAACAGCCAACAATTGCCGTGCTGTGAGTTAGCAAGCTATCTTGCCAACTCTCACAGCTGTTCACAAATTAGCACGTTGCGTTGGATCGAAAACTGACAATGCCTAAAATCACTCGTTAAAAATTCAGAAACAAAGGAATTTCAACAATGCTACAGCTCATTGTTTACTTTCTACTCCAGACATCTGTTGAAGCATTAGATACCTGAGGTACCATTGCAAAAACCTTTCTCACCTGAAACAAAAAATTTGAAGTAGCTCAAATAAGAAGCAACTTTGAAAAATGCACTTGAGGTCACATGTAAAGGGTATTTTGCAAAAGACAAATTTATCTTTTTTATTTTTTACATTATATTTATAATGAATTGTCGCCACTTGTGAAATGTATCTTTCAAAAGATAAGCGTATCTTGTTTGTTTATTTTTAGATAAATAAAACGCGTTCGACAAAATTTCACATTCCTCTCTTTTTTTGAACGGAAACTAGTTGTTGTTAACAACTTGGTAATTTTCGTTTGTTCGACATTGCGAATAAGGTCGAAAAAGCGCAACAAAAAGAAATAAAACAACATTAAAACTAGTTCGCGTGAAATTAGAACGCCATCACACCGGCATACAAGATACAAGACAACATGTTCGCCTCTTTTAAACACGAAAAAAACAAAGGAACGCCAACGAGTGGTCCCCGGTTGCATCTTGCGGTACTGTACTGATGCCGACAGTATTTACAGCCAATTCTTTATGAAATGGTCAATTCTGCTACGTTACTTCTCTCTTACTTAGAACGGAGATATCTGGCAGTACAGTATAACGCGAGACTGGAAAAACGATTCATATTAAAAATGCTGGGATTGCATTACCAAAACATGGAACAGTACGTTCGACACGTATGTGAGACCAATACACGACTTGCACCTATCAACTCATGGACACTGTAGGCTGCATATCCGTTTGTAAATTCGAGCCCGTGAACGTTTTGTAAGCATCAGAGTGAAATTCATAAAGCTTGACAATTTGCGTTAGAACGTTTTCAAAAACAGAGACATCCAAACGACGTTAACGTATTAATCTGTAGCGGAATGCCTGCTTTATGGACACCATGATCATATGGAGTTCAATGACTTTATTGTTGAAATGGATTTGGTTTCGGGCTTTCGATACTTGATGACGGGTCGTCGTGATCAGTAAAGTAATGCGTTCGTTGAGGTTCACGAGTCGTTGCGGAACACTCAGTGCCATAGGTATAGCAGCAGGCAAATTCTTGGGGTGCGAAGGATTTTGCTCACAATTTTCCTAACATGTCCGAAAAAACTCCAAAGAAAATGACCTCACAAAAAACGACTGCATTTCATTTCATTTTGGCCGCATTTTTTCAAATCAAAGCACTTCAAGCACCATTTTTGCCCAAGTTTCCCCTAACTTGTCCGAAAGAAAGCTAAATGAAAATACGAACTTCAAAAACAAAAGTCTGCACTATAATTTTGGGTGCCATTTTTGTGAAATCAAAGTGCATAAAGCGATTTTGTGAAGGTTTTCACACATTTTGCCCAAATGTCCGCAGATTTTTCACAGATTTTAAGTGATTTTGCCTGGATTTTCACAACATCAAAATATTTGGGGTGCGCTTGCAACACCGCCTGCTACACCAGAGCTCACTGCAAAGCACAGCGAATACGTTGGTGCAAGGGCAGGTCCAGAGAGGCGGTGCGTGACACTTTTAATATAATTTCATGGCGTGAAAATGCTAAATGTTTTTCTTGGTGAGTTCATTTGTAGAACTACGTTCTTCGAGAACTGAGAACTTCACCAAAAGCGGAAAATGCATTTCAGAAATATGGGCTATTGTAACATTTACATTTGCACGAGAATTTTCCAATTCTTGTTTTAATTGAAAGATGGCCAAATAATTCAACACTGTCATGTGTAAGACAAGCTTAATTGGACGAACAGGCTTCGGAAATATGTTGCTAGTTTAAAGTAAACAAATGTGTTTGATTGGTGTGCGGCTTGCTGTACAAATGGCTAAAGTTAATAATTGATTTCTGAAAATATCATAAGTTACGCCAGTGCTGTTACTGGAAGTTTTTTTTTGAAAACAACAATGTGCAGTTGAATCTCAGTTTTACAATGAAAATAATCGTAGCAAGTTATCCAAAAACAGGAACAAAATCTATTGCATATGCATTGAAATACCTGGGTTATAATGTATACGATTACTTGGAGCATTTCTGGTATCACGAGAAGGAGTGGAAAGAAATATGCATTCATGGAAGCTCTGTAGATACTTTCAAGAAGATGTATTCTGACGTTGATGCAGTGGTTGACCTTCCAGCATTTTACTTTTGGGAGGAAATACACGAAGCGTTTCCTGATGCAAAAGTAAGAACACAGGGCATGAAAGGATTTAGACATTTTCAGCAGTTCACTTATACATTAATTAATGAAAATTGTGAAAATGTTTTTGTCTAAATCAGCTATGCCCAACAAGCGGCCCGCGGGCCTCATGCTTCCAAGTCAAGGGTTTGGGCGGCATAGTTTAGGTTTTCGCTTAAGTAAAAGTATCCCACATAGCCTACTGAGAACCTGTTCTAATTTTGATAATGCTGAATTTGTTTTTTTTTTTATGTAGGTGGTCCTCAGTGCCACTTTATCACGTCTGTTGCCATTACAGTTAGGATTCGAACACTTTCAGCATATTATCATAAGCTTAAATTTAGTTTGCTAAGATTTTCTCAGTTCAAAGTAAGCCATTCAATGTGTGGTCCTCAATAATACGCCATTCAGTGTGCGGCCCAGGTCAAGATAATGACATAATTGTTGACTCAGTAAGCCATTGGGTTGGACATAGCTTTTATAAATTAATGGCGTATAAACAAATATTTAGGCTACAAATTTATACATACTTAAATAGTTTTAGACAATTTTTTAAAAATCTTCTAATTCTTCATCATGGCTTTGAAATGTGACTTTAAGTTAACAGTAACTTGCCGAAATGTTTCGATTTTTTTCACTGTTGGAGCATCCAAATGTAAACGTGCTTCTGCGCGAGCTAAAAATGCCATCACTGGTCTGCAAATCTGTTTGCTAGATGCATTGCTAAAACCAGATTTGAAGATAAATCAGCCACGCTAAGTGTACAAAAACAACTTTACGTTCTTCCTCATAACCTGTGATTCGTTGTAGTGTGAGAAGAAAGGTATGTCGATATTAACAAAGTTCACCGCTTCGAAATACGTTTTCAGATTTTTGTTAATAACAAAAATGAAGCATATCACCCTTTTACAGGTAGAATCAAAATGCTCAAAAATAAAGACTTGCTAACAAAGCTTTCTCCGTTTAAGTTATTTGACATAAATCAAACCTGCCATTGCCACCAGGGTATGATAGATGGAAAGTGTAGACTTGAAATGCTAATTTGACATGTTGGACCAAGAGCTAAAGTTTTTGTTTTAATTTCAGGCGCAAGTATTTCATGAACATCCAATGAAAATATGATAGATTTCGATGTATGTCTAGCAGTTTATTCAAGAAGCACTTGACCTCAAGACCCTTCCCTAGAATTTTCCATCAATTTTCTTTCAAATTTTTAAGCTGCTTATTTCTAAGAAGCAAGATGCATGCATAGTGCATTTAAACATTGCAAACCACATGCTGCCAAAATATTTCGGTTTTGGAGACGTCAGGACGTCAATATCCAGTAGTTTAATCAGCTTCTACTGGAGTTGAAATATGAAAGAAGGTCAAAAAACTGTCGACGCTTCGATAGTTAAAGGTGCAACTATCTTGGTCAGGGCGAACACGAAATGGCGAGAGAATCGTGCACGAGCGTCATAAAATGAGCGCTCCAGGTGGCAATGTGCTGATAAGAACTCAGGACATAGGTGTAGACAGGGTGTTGCCAGGGGATCATGCCCCACAAAATGTTTAGCATATCTAGCCATTTTATGCTTTGAGAAGCGGCACCCCACACAAAGATACTGTTGCTCGCTTAAAGTCAAAAATTTTGGGTCCTCGCAAAAATTTTGTCCCCCCTATATTTTTGGACTGGCTACGCCACTGACTCAGGAAGCTGTGAGCGTTAATTAAATGATAAAATATTTTAAAACAACAAATAGAATTGTGCTGTGGACAGTAGGAGGGAAAAATTATATATATACTGTGCACTATTGTAGTATTTGAGCAGGTAAATGACGGGGAACAAATCTGATCTTTTTTCATTTATGTGTTTTTATTGTTGTTTATGTGGAACGCTTCATCAAACCGGTATGTGTGATATTTTGTTTCAAAATCCAAAACATTCGCATTTTCCCAGTAAATCTATTATCTAAATCGACTGTGTTTTGGGTTAAGCAACTGTTGTTGAAGCATTTGTTTTTACATCGCTTTGTGCTCTTTTTGGAAGGTTTGTAGGCTTCTTTTGGTTTCTCCAGTCTATCGTTTGTTGCAGTCACGGCATGGAGTGAAATAAACAACGTCTTCTTCGAAAACTTTATAATCACAGGGTCTTTGATAGGAGTGTAATGATTGCCCAGCTTGTCCACCGGTTTTGATGCGACTTGTACTTTTGTGGGTCGTCAAGCATCGCTTGATTTTGTCAGTAAGTCCCGAAAGATAACAAAGTATGGCTAACCCCCTTCTTTCACCTGCTTCTGTCTTTTGTTGGGTCTCAAGTTTTTTCGATAGAGGAGTCTGTTTGGGTATGCGTTTTGTCTCAGAGTTTATCTGACAAGGTCTATCCTTTCCTGTCTTTCACTTTCTTGGTCACAGTGTTTGTCAACACGTTGTGGCAGCTTGTTCCATTAAAAATCCCTTTGAGATTAGCTTATTGATTTGCGTTTTTCGTCAATAACCTGCCAACCACAAACGCTAGAATGACAATCAAGGACTCCAAAGATGAATTGTTAGCCTATTTAAAAAAACCGATGATGTCATCCGAAAAACCCTTGAGCTGCCCCACTTGCGTTATACCTCCAAAAAAAGTTGAAACCCTAAGTTTCACAATTTAAAAAAATCGAAACTGCAAGATTTTCGGCATTTTGGAAGGGTTGAACAGCTCTCTAGCTCTATTGGCTTGCGAGTTATGGCCGAAGATGTACTTGTGCAAATTGGGCTTGTGCGGACCATAAAAGGTTAAGGTTTTGGACCCATTTAGATGAAATTTGTCAGGTAGGCTTACAACCGGTTCCAGTTGAGAAGGGTTGGCTTGCAGCGTACATCGTGACCTGCAAACTTTGTCTAGCTATTGGGTTGGACTTTTTCCAATTATGAGTCCATAGCATAATTCCTTGACTTCATCCTTTCGTAGTATACGTCATTTCGACGAACACTATATTACCAAAACTTACCAAGTGGAAAATCCGCCTTTGTATTGCTCAGCAATGATGACAACGTCTTAAAGTCTTAAAATTCCATAGAAATTGTACTGAACAACTTTATCCAGTACAGCAATTGTCAAGTTGTGCAATGGTTTTGGTTAATGTCCCTTTTAATAAAAGCTTTCACCACAATCATTACTAAACATATTAACATGTTTGCAACATATTTTCGCACTTGCGTTAGGTTTTCAGAATAGTCATCGTTTTGAATTCATTGAAATGAGAACAACACCTTTTCTAAGCTTAGTAGGTTCAACAGGCTTTTTTATGTCTGCAGATGTCAAATGCACCGTTGAAGAAAGCAGTTAAACCTTTTACGAAATCTACACTCTCTATCGGCTAGCACTAATTCACTTTTACTTGCAGTTCAATCCTACAGCATGAGTACTACACTACCCAAAAACACCAACTGCACTATCTCGCTTCAACAACGTTACATTACGGTTACGATACCTTCACGTCATGCAGAAAAACATTGGTTGCATTGAAACTGAGCAACTTTACCTTTGCAAAGTTCTTTATTTCTTCCGCCAAAAGTTGGTGTTGATAAGCCCTCGTAATGACTATATAGGCTGCTGCTCATGGAACGTATTTATAAATCTCCCACTGAGCATTACGCAGTAGCATGAGACGTGCCCCGAAATGTTTGACGCCACAACCGATGGATAGGGCCCAGGAGAGGGGTTACACAAGGCATATAGTTCTCGGGCTTTGTAGGTGGAAGGGCCTGGGAGGATGGAAGTACGCACGTTTTACACTTTCAAGGCCAAAACTATTGATGTGAGCCAGTTGCCAGCATGCCGATTATTCTATTAGTGAATTTTAGCATGGAAATTATTTTACCTATATTCTGATAATTATAAAAAAAGCTATACAAATATTGATGAGGGCAACAGAAGCTATAGCGGGCACTGTATCTGTCTTCCTACCCCTGATAAAATTTCTATCAGGGGCTCTGCCGTTGGGTGTCAGGGGTGATGCAATGATGTGCCGTTGGGGAGTTTGTATGGATCGAACGATAACACAAAAAGAATAGCTTTGACTTGATTTCACGCAGGGCCCTTTTTATCAGATTTTTATTGAACGGGGAGAAATTTTGACTTCGAACTACCGGACGACTAATGTTTGCTTTCCTGCGGTTGAATGCCATCTCTGTCTTTTGTTAAGGAGACATTTGACTGGGGAGATGGGAAATTGTCTAGGCTGGGTGGGAACACGCAGTGCTGTGGGAAAGTTATCCCAATAAGTAGCCTATGTTAAAAAGACCTGATTTCAAGACAAACACAGGAGTAGTTTAGCACCTTGGATTTGATACAGATTTTTGAGTAATTAGTTTTTCAATTTGTTCACTTCGCAACCACATTTCAAAGTTTTAAAGGCTAGGGATTGTAAGCACAATTGAATAGTTGATATAACTTTTGAAAATTAATTTTTAAGCAACGACTTCCAGATCCCGAAAATATGCGGGCCGCGGCCCTGAGCCCTCAGTCCCCCTTTTGCTACGCCACTTGTGTGGGAATCATTCTTTATCTTGCATGCACAATGACTTACGATAGTTGCTGCGTAATTGAGAATAGTTGCTGCATCAGAGACGAAAGAATGAGAAAACAAAACACAAGACCCATTACAATATACAAGAGGACAGCACTAAAACCCCAGTTTCAATTACCATAATCACGATTAAACAGAGCAGTGGTGCACATGTCGTGTAATGCTGTATTTGAATATCTTTCAGATTATTTCGGTGAAATTGGTACATTTTCAATGAAAAATTAGGTATATGAGTTGGTCTGTATGCCCACCGTGTAATGCTAAGACATTTAACTTATTGCGTGCTATATGTCACTAGTAAATCCACACAAACCTAATATACTGCACTTTGCTGAGATCAATATTCGCCCCGAAACTACTAATCCGTAACTTACGTACCAGAGGAAATATTCCATGAAGTTGCTTTGCTTATTCTATTGCTTTTCTCAGATAATTATTTCTGTGAGAGAAGAGGATAGCTGGATCGCAAGTTTCAAGAAGCAAATCAGTTCCTTGGAAAACAACTATTGGTTCATACTAATGAATCATTTGTCACCAACAGGAAGACGATTTTCTTACTATCTGCACCACATTATTCGTACGTAAGGTGCATATTGGTATTTCAACATAAGTTAGAGAACATCGGAATAAGTTCTTTATTAGTATGTTTGATGTTCTGACTTAAGTTGGTGCAGATCAGCGGCGTAGCGAGGCTAAGTGCCGCCCGGGGCCGACAATAAAAGTTCCGCCCTTTCCATCTCTAAAATTTGCTTACAAGAATTAAAAATGAAAAGAGATCATGTTTCATGCTTACAAAAGATATAAGAGGTCGTTTATTCCTGTGCACATCCATTTTTTCGGCATGAAATTACACTCTATAGCTTTTTCTTTTGTACGTCAATGATTATGTTTTTATTTTTTGCTTTTAGGGTTTTATGTTGTTTTTGTGTCTATTCTGGACTTGAATCTAAGATATTCCCAGCGAGCGTTTCGAAACTGTAACAAAAATGCATTTAAAATATTTGCAATATCATCCGTTCAGTTATTTTATGACATGGGCCATACACCCCTTTACATAAGGTTAAATATCTACAATTTCATCAAATTAATTGTGTTAGCGCCATCAAAAGACTTTTCTACTACCGGCACATTCCTATCTTCTTGTTTTTCCATGTAATTATGCGTTCATTGTTACTGTCATACATGCTTAAGTCTACTGCTTTGCGTGTGGGAGTGAAAGGTTGTATAATACTGTACTGTAAATAACCTTAGCCTCTTCTTTCAAAATAGAGACAAATTTTGACAAAGTAGAACACAACCTAAAGTAGACAGTAGTTGTTCATTAAATGCAACACTTGCACCTTTAAAAATGCAATTAATTGTGAGGATTTTGCAATAGCTTTCATTTGAATCACCGATATTTCTCAAATGTTCCAACGTTGTTAGAATATTCAAACTAAAATGAGTGGTTTTATCCAAATTTGGTCAAACACAATTTTTACAGTTCCTGCCATATTCGGAAAGTCCCCATGCAGCGAGTCACAGATGTTGAGTGAAACAGTCTTCAGATTGCAGTACAGACGTCATAATTCGTACGTATTACAGGTGAGTTTGTCAATTGCAGCATTTTTGTATCGTCTTAGCAAGAGGGCTTAAACTTCGATGCAGGCTTTGCAGTAACTGAAAGGTCATAAATTAACAAAATGAGAATAATACATGATTAACAGTTTATCAACTCTAGATGAAAAAATATTTTGCTTATGTCTTCAGGAAACGCAGAATGAGAAAATTATTGCTGCAAACAAAATGGTTCGAAAGGGCCAACATTTAAGCACCTATAATTAATTTATGGTGTGTTTCTTTGAAGCAGATGGGTAACGTCAAAAAATTAAACATTAACGAATGCAAAAGTATTTGCTGTTTGGTAAATAATAATCGTCGTGAAATTTTGAAATGCCCAAGGTAAAAAACTGTATCGATGTTTGCTTCGTTTCAGACACTGGTGAGAGTTCACGAAAAATGAATGCAAGTAAAGTTCACTAGTAGTCAAAATCGCAAAGCACAGCAAAGCAGAAATAACACACACGCGCACCACATGATGTGTAATATATTTCGTGTTAAAACATGGTTGATTTGCCCTGCTTTATTTCCAGAAAGCTCCAAAAGATAAACTGCTTATTTTCAATGTGAAAGATGGTTGGGAGCCTCTGTGCAAGTTTCTTGGAGTCGACGTCCCGGATGTTCCATACCCCAGAAAAAACGTTGGGGGAGAGTTGGTGACCATGCTAATGAAGGAAGATCCAGTAATGAAGAGAATGATTAAGGAAACAAAAATAACTCTTTCCATTGCTTGTGCGCTGCTATTGCCAGGGTGTTATTTCGTTTATAAACACTTTCCTTCAGTGAACTTCAAATCTTGGTTTTCATAAATCGATATTTTGATCATTGCCACCTGCTCATTAATGGCAATTCCTCAGACTTGATTCCGTTAAAGTTGGTGCAAATGTACAGGATCTTACATTTAACTTCGTTAGTATTGATGAACAGCATGAATGTTTATGTTTTGGGGCAAGGTTTTCGAGTTTGGACGGTAAATCTTAATTCGATGTTTTATTTCGTAAGCAATTGCATTAAAACTATTTATCATAGGAATCTCGAGAATGCACCACCAAACCAAGCTGAGGAAAATAACTTTTTTCCAGAGCAATTGTCAATATAATCAAATTGACATTCTTTGTTGTAGAAATCTTTCAATGGAAATAAATCAACAGGTTTCATTGGTGCTTTTTTAAAAATAAGTGAAAAACGTTTTTGTTTTGCGTGTTTTCCTTGTCCTTGATCATTGAGTGAAACTCCAGAGTAAACGTGTTTCTTTTAAAATGCACCGAAGCAAAGAACGTTTTCTTTGCATCCGCGCAAAACGCATGTCTGACCATTTTATCGAAATATCTTCTTTTATAATGCCACCCAGTCGACCTCGATTTCAAACACAAACAAAAATTACACACCATCTAAGAAAGCATACCCCTTAGAAAGACACCCTTCCGTCCTAAAATTAAAAACAAATCAGTGATGCTTGCCAGTCACACAATGGTGTGGTGAGACCAGTGGCGTACCGTAGTCATTACCTCGTTGCTGCGGTGAAAATTGTCATTTGACCTCACGATCCGACCATTGTCATGTCACATTGCCACCTGTCAATTCGAATGAGCACGCGTCAGACACCAAGCGTGTTATCACTGAGATTCCGAACACTCTGTGGAAATTCATAATGCAGCGCTTTCCATGAGTAGAAAGTACCATTGGCCAGATCGTTGCATGTCCGGTAGAAAGCTGTTGCGAAATAAAATCGAATAAATTTGTTAATGGCTCAGCTATCAAGATGTTTATCAACTTTTCTTGACAAATCCGGTAAAACGTTTTAAGATTGGTCCACTCGTTTGATTTTATAATTTTTGAATTGCTATTTTCATCAGCAAATTAAAAACACTGAATTGGACGAAAAAAAAGAAAGTGAAAACTGTTTACTAGAAAATTCGTTGATCTCGTGACGCACAGGTGTGCTGGAGTGCCTCTTTTTGGGAATGCAAAAAATTTTTGCCCAGATGTAATCTTGTTTTTCCCAAATAACGTATAAAAAGTCTTAATGTTAAGACTGAAGCGTACCATTGTAAGCAAATCAATATGTCTGCATGTCTAATTACCGTGCAATCGTCAAATATCAGTAACAAACCAATTTGTGCGTTGAGTCGTGCGCCTGCAATTTTTCATGTACAAATTAAATTCAAGGCGGCAACGCATTGCCGCGCAAGTTTGTTGATTTGGATATCTCCATCTCGTTGATGAATTACAAACTGACAGATTTCTCAGCCCTGAGTTTGAAATTACTATTGTTTATGCACCTCTATATTACCAAATCATATAAATAGCCAGGTGAATAAATGCAATCCTTAAAAGAGTGTGTCGCTATGGGGATCAAGCCTTATGCCCAAAACTAGCATTCGTATTTTTCATTAGGCCTACAGCTTCTAATCAAGACTTTACAACTTCTAAAGTGACGTTATGAAAACCAAAAAACGACTCCAGTTTAGACAGTTGAATGTGCACTAAACACAGCATGCCAATAAGAAATAGCCATATGCAACTGATTCAGACATCAATACTGCATCCCAGATGATCAACTACCAAAGAATGTATACAAATGCAAATTTCCAATAACAAATGACTTATAACCACAACAAGAATATTTTATTATAACAGCAGTGCTTCACTGGACTGCATTGATGAATTATGCTGTGAAATAGATAGTTCAGTTGCCATTGTTCATAAAAACTTCACTTTGCAGCATCATATTGAAACATTAAAATTTGGTAGGATGCAACATGTCAAATTCATTGCATGAAACAAATGGAAAATACGAAAACCTAAACAGTGTGAAATCACAGCTACAATACTATCACACAAAATATTGCGGCTACAGTTACGTGGTTAATTGTATTTATATGAATACTTCAAAGCAAAAGATTCACACTTGTGAACCTCACAACATCAAGCAAATTTGAAACACGAAAACTTTACACATCATGTCACAACTACACCACATTATTATCACAAAACCATTTGCACCTGCAAATTTATTAGTTACTACTTCGAACAATGATAACTTCACAGTACTGAATCAAACCTGCATTATTATAAAAAAAAGCAATTCACGACTGCTTTAACTAAGTATGCCTATAAAAGCATAACATCAACAAATGGAGCCTTGAAAACTTCACAGCATGAAACAAACCTGAAACATGAAAGCTTCACAGTATCAACTTACATCTTTTACAGCTACATTTTTGTTGTTGTAGCTAAAAAGCACTTACCAGCATCACCAATTTCATGTTCACAAAGTTAGGGTTAGTTAGAATGGTGGCCTTCCACTAGATGTTCCTAATTTTAAAATATTTCGAAGTCTACCCAAATTTGTATGACATTACTTCAATTAGCCCAAATTTGATTTGGGCTGTTGCAATTCACCCAAATGTTTATAACATGCAAATCTAAATGAACCTCTTGTACTTCACCCAGATCCTTTCAATTCCAAGAGTACCCAAGTTTGAATGAAAGTGTTTCAATCACACAAATTTGATTGAGTTTGTTGAAATTTACCCAAATGATTCTAGTTTTATCTAACTTTGATTAAAGCTTTTATAGTTCACTTAGATGTTTACAATGTATTCGAATTTCAATGGAGCTTTTCTATATAGCCCAACTTTGAATATGACTGTTTGAAGTTACCCACAACTGAACGAAGCTGTTACAAATTGCAAATTTGGTTTGGCTGATGGACTTTAGCCAGTTATGTCCAATTTACATTGCCTAAATATTTTTAATTCCACCCTAATTTGTATGAAACTTTTCTCATTTGGCCAGATTTAATTGAAGCTGTTGGGCCATACCCAAATGCTCCTAATTTACCCGAATGTTTCTAATTATACCCAAAATGTGAATAATGTTTTTGATTAGCCCAAATTTGATGAAGACTGTTGAAATTTCCAAGTGATTGCAGTTCACTTATAGGAAGTGACTAGCTTGCCATTAGACAATGTCTATTTTGCCATTAGAGGAAAAAAATGGCAAAATAGTCTCAACAAAGCATTTGCCATTGATTCACTGTAAAAAAAGTGAGTTCTTTTTTTAAGAATTGAGGTAATTTACTTGGAGAAATACCCCACAATCAAGGGCAACTTTTACCTTTGACCAAATCAGGTGAGGTATTGCATGGAACTTACCCAAAACCAAAAATATTTTCACCCCACTTGCAAGAACCCCACTTAGGGTAACTTCAGAGTTTTTGGTGTAATTCTTCTTGTTGCCCAAATGTATGTTGGGTGATACATCTTTGTTACCCACGAACATGAACTGTGGCAACATAGACAGTGCCTCAGTTAAATGCAAATTTAGCTGCAAAAATTGTCCAAATGTTCAAAAATTTTCCAGCGTTGGGGATGCAACCGTATCCCTGCATCCCCATGCCGTACGCTTATGTCGCGACGCAAATGGTTTAAATCTTGTTGGGCAATGAGTGGTTAATCGTTGGCCTGATAATAGCGTAAATGTGAGAAATAAAAACTATGAAACGTACCGACGGACTAGAGGTCTTCATTCAGATTTGTTACTATTTTTCATTTATAGTTGTCTGTGTTAGGTACATGTAGAATTTTACTGTATAAATTATTTCTTGGTGTTCACAAGAAGGACAAAACATTACAACCAAAGTCTTCTATGCCAGGCCGTTTCTATAAGAGTCAACAGAAACATCTGAGCATTTATTCTTTTAATGCCATTGCTTACCTTCATGGCCTTTAACAATTTAGAACGCCATCAACTTTATGTCAAGAAAACTTTTTCGGAAACTTTTCCGATGGTTTGTGGCCAAGAATGGTTTGTCCGATGGTTTGTGGCAAAGTCTTTTTGCTGTCTTTTATAAATGGCAGTTGCTTACTGTTCACTTTCTAGAATTAAAAGCTCCAGGTCTTTTGTATGCTTTCGAAGATTCAGCCGACAGCAGGGGCGTATCCAGCCAGTGAGTTTACGGGGGGCGATTTCAGTAATACTTGGCAGTCAAGTCTCATTACGGGTGCACTATTGTAAGACAGATGAAGTATGCTTCACAACACTGCTGTGACACAACTGTGGACGGCAAAATGGTATTCTATCCCGAATACTGTTTTCCGAATTGTAAAAAATCATTGTGAAAAAAGCTCCTTTGGTAGGTTTTAGAGGGGGGGGGCGACCGCCCCGATCACCCCTTCCTAAAGTTTTGTACAGGAAATCTATTTAACGCAACACTAAGCATCCTCAGTCCTAAAATCTTACAAAACAGAACTTAATAAATGTGTAGTTTCTGAAGATACTGAACTACAGTAATAAACAACGCGATACAGCAATACCACTTATGTTGCGCGACACATGGGTCTTGCAGTGAATGACTGCAAACTCATGTTGATTTGGTCATTTTTGCGATGATGTCAAATCTGAAAAGATTTATGGTCGAAATGCCTCAAAAAAGCGTTGAGGGTTTTTAGGAGAGAGCGGAAACAGCCATCAATTGTCGGGTTGCGGGTTAGTGAGCTATCTTGTCAACTCTTACGGCTGTCCACAAACAAGCACGTTGCATTGGATCAAAAACTGACAATGCCTGAAGTTACTTGTGAGGATTTCACAAGCAACGGAATTTCCAGAATATCATAGTTCATTGTTTACTTTCTACTGCAAATATGTGGTGAAGCATCACATACCTGAGTTTTTTGCAAACAACCTTCTCAACTGAAACACAAAATTGCCACAAGTCGAATGAGCTTGATGTCACTGATAACAAGCATTTTGCATAAGATGAAAGTATCTTGTTTCTTTAGTTGAGATTAATCAAAAGCGTTCGCCAAGGTCTCACATTCTCCCGCTTTTAAACTGAAAGTATTGATACTAATGACTTTGTCAGCGATCTCGCTTGTTCATAATGTCGGTTTCTTTCTCAAGCTATTTAGTTCACTGCAGCTATTTAGAACAACTTGGCAATGCATGCCAACCGCACGTTTCCCAAAGGCTATGTTTAGCCACTGTAAAATGTTTTGGTTACGTTCGACTTGCTGCGTAAAACCCCTGTAATTTACTTTGTTTAAATTTTTTGATGAGACTTTGCTAAATTAACTAACTTCATTGAAGTATGCACTTTCCACGATGGGTGTAAGCAAGGAATCGATCAGCAAATTTTTAATAGGAAATCGATTTCACGCATCCTCAGTCCTGAAAATTGCAAGCAAAGATTACGGGTGAAAAGTTGAAAGGCTGAAGTAACAGCAGAGAAAAAACAGACTCAAGACTACAATCAAAATTTCGTAACACAAGCTCATAAATCATAACACCTTAACAAACTGACTGACGTCAAGAATACTTGTGGCGACAAAAAAAACTGTGGCTCATGAAATAAGCGTTTACTCAAAAATTAAAAAGACGTTTGCTCAAACAAATAAATGACTGAAACATCTAACTAGTTGATGCTAATGGCTGAAAAATTTCTCCAACTAAAAAATTTCTCTTAACAGCCCACATTCATAACATACCATATAATAATAATAATAATAATAATATGATATATAGCCCATATATGGTTTCAGAGAGGGAAGCAGATTTAGGCCTACGTCAGCTAGTTATGAGGTTCCTTCTTGACAGCAACAGAGCTGGAATGTGAATAGAAAACCTCAGAACTGTGAGGCAGATGCTCATGAATACTGTGCCAGCTGGCTTCTGACAGTGTTCTTGCACAACCTAGGGAGCTTTATGACTTCCCATTAATACACCAATCGCTACGGGAAAAAGCCGCATGTCCCATTGGTGCAAGCAAGCAGCGATGGGCGCCTCAGGCCCCCTGGATTTCGAACCCTGTTGAATGTTCAACAAAAAGTTTGCTTTTTTAGCTTCGAATGCATAAAATGAAATTTCACCACTTTAGGTCCCCCCTGGAAAAATCCTTTTCGGTTTCCCCAGAAAAAATCCACCATCGCCTTCCCCTGGGAAAAATCTTTCCGACGTCTCTGGCTAGCATGATAATGTTTTTGAAACAAAGACAGATCTAAGCAAACGTCTTTCGTCGTTTCAACTAAGTACTTGTTTTCTGTAAAACCAAGGCGACAAGTAGGAGGCATTAAAACCTGTGGAAACCTAATGAAAATCTGTGAAGTTTCTAACGCGGTTGATTCGGTGCTGAAAACCTGGAAAAATACTGAATAAAATACAGACAAAACAGACCACTCGCAATTGCAAGTCTAATTGCCATATTCATGGCAGGGAAGTCAGGGTTAACTTCAAATACTGTCTTCCATCGTCTGTAAGACATTGCTCAATTGCGTGTTTGGAGAAGTGTTTTACACAAGAAGTAAAAAGCAGAAGAATCAGATTTCCTCCAAACCAAATCAACGCAGGTTATCAAAGGATTAACAACTGCAAGCAACAACATTCCAAAGGATTATCAACAGCAAGGAAATGCGTAACATGATAATTCTAAACGCTTTTTTTGTGTGTTCGTTTGCAGAAAGACCTTTAAGCAACCAAACACAAGCGGAAACACAACACAGCAACATTGGCTACTGTAACATTTGGATTTGCACCACGAGGATCTGTTATGTTCTTGTTTAAATTATGACCATTACATGCATGAGAAAAGCTTTGTCAGAAGTACGGTCTTCGGATATATGTAGCTAGTTTAAAATGAACAAATGTGTTTGATTTGTGTGCGGCTTGTCGGACAAGAGCCTATGCAGTTAATGATTGATTTCTGAAAATATCATCACTTACGCCGTTGCTGCAACTAGAAAGCCTTACTTGAAAATACCAAGGTACTGTAGGACACCAGTTTTATAATGAAAATAATCGTAGCCAGTTATCCAAAAACAGGCACAAAATCTATTGCAGAAGCATTGAAATACCTCGGTTATAATGTATACGATTACTTGGAGCATTTCTGGTATCACGAGAAGGAGTGGAAAGAAATATGCATTTATGGAAGCTGTGTAGATACTTTCAAGAAGATGTACTCCAACGTTGATGTAGTGGTTGATATTCCGGCATGTTACTTTTGGGAGGAAATACACGAAGCATTTCCTGATGCAAAAGTGAGAAGGTTTAGCATGAAAGGATTTAATCAGACATTTTCAGTGGTTCAGCTTGTACATAACCTGATCAAAAATCTGAAAACGATTCTGACCAAAGTATAGCCAAATAAAAAAGTCAGAAACCTTAAATTTAGCTTACTTCAAATGTCGTTTGGAACAATTTTTTAATTATCCTAGATCTTCATCATGGTTTGGAAATGTGACTTTAGTTTAGTAACTAGCAGAAATTTTCCGTCTTGTTTCCACTGTTGCAGCTTCCAAACACAAACGTCTTTTTGCGTGCGCTGAAAATGTCATCACTGCTCAGCAGATCCGATTGCTAGATGCTTTGCTGAAACACTATTTTAAGATACATCAGCCACGTCAAGTGTGCAACAACTTTACGTTTTCCCCCTAACCTATGTTCGGTAGTAGTATAAGAAAAAAGGTATATGCAGAGATTAATGAAGTTCACTCTTTTGCAATGCGTTTTCGAATTTTTGTTAGTCACAAATTTCTAACATGTCACTTTTTAGGGACAGAATAAAAATGCTAAGAAAAAACTATGCACTTGCTGATAAAGCTCACAATTCACTTTGCCTGAAATTGAGACCGGTATACTATACAAATAGATATATATATCAAATCTGCCTTTCCCAGTACGGCCAGGGCAGATGGAAAGTCCAGACTTGGAATGCTAAACTGGGATGCTGGAACAAAAGCTGTAGTTTTGTTTCGATTCCAAGCACTAGTATTTCATGTACACCGATCAAAAAAATGATGAACATCGATGCCTGTCCAGCAGTTTATTCCAGAAGCACTTGATTTTAAGACCACGCCTCGAAATATCCCAGAAATATCTTTCAAGTTTTTAAACAGCTGACTTTTGAGAAGGAAGATGCAGGTATAATGCATTAAAACGTCGCAAGCCACATGCTGCCAACATCTCTGTATTGAAGACGCCAGGAGTTCAGTAAACGGTACCCAAGATCTACTGGAGTTTAAACATAAAAACAGGTTAAAAATTGTCCGACGTTTTGATTTAGGCGCAACTATCTTCGTCAGGGGGAACAAGACCTGCAAGTTACAATAAGTTTTAACATTCTGTCTTGGGAAGGTAACAATCAGATCAGAAAATCGACAAAAGTGACCAAAGTAGAACATTCCCCCAAAACATCTTAACAGATCCTCAAGCACTACAAAACAACGTTTTAAAGAACAACGGCGTGATAGTTAGAAACCTCGCGACAAAATAATTTAGTAACATTTCAATAAAAGTGACACCAGACAGATTTTGAATATAAACAGCGGCCTGGGATATGAAGACAGAGAGTGTGAAACAAATCATGAAAACAATAAATTATGCGCTTTACAGCTCCACACGGAATTCCCATGCACTTTCGTAAAAGCTTAAAATTTGAGAAAATTACTGATTCACATTTGTTTTTACTTGATGATAACTTTCAATGCTTAGTTTCGTTCACTGTCACTTGCAATATGGCTTTATTGCATAGGGTGCAGCCAATAACTCTGTTCTATGCATATCGTCAGTATTACACAACAACATATAACGGTTAATGACTTTTCGCAAATGTTGTTGTCACAAAACTCCAGTGTACAAAAACCAACAATATTGAAAATCAATTATATTTATCATTGGACTCGGCGAAATTCATGCACAAATTTCCCCACGAAAAATCACCAGAAATGTACAAAGAACTTTTTCAGGAGACGTGTGTTGATTTTTATCAAACCAGACTTGCTAATATGGAAAAGTAGTTTACTCAAAGTGTTTCAAGCAATGCCGGGAAAAAATCAATTTTGTATATGGGAGCTTCCCTCTGGAATGCGGTAAAATGTAGTACTTAAGGCTGCACCCTTAAGTAAATTTCGCCATCAATTCAAGGGTTCATCTTCCCTCAAATTAAGTAAGCAAAATAAAAGTTCATGTTTGCTGGCTGCTATTAAATTTCATAAAATTTCATTTATTGGGTTTCGTATCTTTGTATTTTTCCGTTTTGGAACGTGTGAGTTTGCACTGCATTATTAATTACCTTTTGGTGTTCTAAGACACATTTAAAATGACATCCTGACCAGATCACCGTACGGTCTGTCGATGTCCCAGTTTCGGAAAAACAAAATAACAAGCTGTACACAGAATTTACAGCATTTGTTGTGTCTACTATCAAATGTATAGCTTGCTGAGCATTGCTTTCTACTATAGTAAGGTGTAGTTTATTCACATCGCTAAATACATCTCTCTCTCTCTAACTTGATTTTAATGCATTGTTTCATAAGAATATTTAGAAGTCAAATTTTCGAAATTTTTTGCTGTACAAAATTTCAACAGTTTGGCAAGTGTACTTAATGCTTCAAGAATAGTGTTTTGATCTCTACAAAAACATTGGGAAATCCTAGCAAAGATGCTTCAGCTTTAGAATAAACAAAAATGGAAAGCCAGTGGCAGACGTTCACACTGAGACTACATCTTTTCCTCCACTTTTCCGCCAGAAGCATTTTGAAAGCTGTTATTAAGAGAAGGAAAAACTATGCCATGAATATAGTGCGCTGGAAGTTATTGTCACTTTTTGGCTGAAGCCACACAACAGGAACATTTTGATCGGCAAACTGTAGCATATAATTGTCTGTTGCAAAAAAGCTTGTTACGCTTATCAGTTGGACAAAAATTATTTTTCATGTGGTGTGCAGGAACTGGGGGATGATTCTTTTAAATTTAATATATTAAGACTGACGAAAGTTCCTGCGCAATTGAAAAGCGTTATTGCATCAGCGACAAAAAAATGAGGAAGATAAACACAAAACCTACCAAAATAAACAAATTGAAAGTAGCATGTAAACCTTAGTTTCAATTACCATGATAAAAATTAGACAAGGTGGTGGTACAGATGCTGTGTGGTGCTGCATTTGTATAAGTTTCAGCTTTTTTGGTGGAATATATTGAAATGAAAAAGTGTGTATTTACACTGGTCTATTTGCCTACTGTTTAATGCAACAGCATTTGACTTACTGTGTGTTATACTTCGCAAGTAATTCCACAAATTGCAATGAAATCAATATTCGATTAAAATTCTGCAACTTGTGTACCATAGAAAAAATACTCCAATGTTGCTTTGCACTATTCTATTACTTTTTTCAGATAATTATTTCTGTACGGGATGAAGATAACTGGATGGCAAGTTTCAAAAAACAAGTCAGTTCCTTGCAGAACAACTACTGGTTCATAGCAATGAATTATTTGTCTCCAACGGGAAGAAGATTTTCTGACTATCTATACGGTTTTATCCGTAAGTAATGTGCATATTGCTATTTCACTGGAAGTTGGAGAACATCTGGCGTTCTGAACAAAGTTCAATAATAACTAAGGTAACGACAAACGAACACGAAGCCATAACAATCATGTTCAAATAAAATACGATCGACTTGTTCAAATAAAAAGTAAATGCGCGAACCACTAGAAAGTTTTTTACCCACCTGGAAATTAGAAGCTGCTGATTAACAGAAATGACTTTCTAGATTTGGAAAATCGTGAATTAGTTGACTAACGCTTGATGATTGCGTTCTGACTGAAGTTGGGATAGCTCTCAATATTTATTCAATCGCATGATGTCCTGTCGACAAGCTTGTTTTCCGTTTCTACACAGGTAGGAGTAATTACGTTATCTTGTGCCTCAAACCACGAAATACGTACAATAAATAGCCAGATAGGGATATTTTGATCTTATCTTTGGTGGTCCACGCTAACAGAAGTCACTGCAACGAAAATTATGAGGGATATCCACTCTGACAACTTTGAAACGTCTTTAAAAAAAAGGTCTACATATAGGCTTCAGCCGTGAACAATTTAGGGAACGCAGAAGCCGATTTGTCGCCTTTTTCGGCGTTTTTTCGGCGACAACTCGTGAACCACTGAAGGTACGTCGACAAGCAAAACATTGCAAGAAAGGTTTTCACAAAATCTTTCAGGTGAGCTCAAAAATCGCTATGTTTGCATGTGAAATGGTTGAAAAAATTGATATCTTTTGTTTTTTTGCCCGTTTTGGGCAAGTTTTTTATCATTAGAATAAAACTTTTTACGACTGCCTCGTAGCTTTTTTGAAGCGTTTTTATTGCTTTGACTGCTTGCAAGGACGAAAACTAACCACCAATACCAAAAACGTCACTTCCCATTGTTTTCGCGGAAAAAACTTGGGGGAGAAAAAACACAGAGAAACACGGGAGAAATACAACGTTTGCAAGATGTCAGTTGTATCGTTTGCTTTGGCCGTAGTATTTATTATAAGGCTATTTAGCACTTCCGCTTGTCGTGTACCAAAGAAAAAACACATTTCTGGAAAAATTGAAAAAAAGCGATTTTTGGTTTTACGCCAAAGCCGTTGCCGATACCGGATTTTGGAGTGCACCATTGGAAAGAACTTGAACAATGCAACCAAAAACAAAAAATTCCAAACTTTTCCAACTATTTCCGTCTACTTTTTGTCAACTTTTGATCAAATTTGTACCAGCATTTTTTGGCAATTTTTTAGATTTTTAATTGCCGTAACCTTTTGTTTTATTGATTTTTCTTGAAATGTGGTAGGACGTTCCAGGACGTGGATGTGAACATATTCTGCAACGATCGGATTGTTTGTGTGTTCGGAACCGGATATATGAATTTTTCATTCACAAAATTTGACACATCACGAATAAGCGAGAACCAAAGTTATCAGAGTGCAAAATTCTGCGTAATAGTTGGCAACCTTTTGCTCCAATTGTTTATATTTTCCAGATTTTCTCAGAAATCCATTTCTAATCAGCATTTTTAACTTTCTGGCTGGAGAGTACATACACCTCGAACACTGTCATGGGCGGATCCATGGGGGGGCTAAGGGGGCTGAAGCCCAGCCCTAAATTTTTCAAATACGTTTTTTGATCGATGGTTCCTGACACAGAAACGTCCCTTGGGGTGATTTTTGCATAGCCTTGAAATAAACCATTTCTTACACAGGGATAGGGACGAAAATATTAAATGAAAAGCTTATTTTGCTGAATTTGGGCTATCCGAATGTGTTTATTTCACTATAAATGAAACTTCTAACAAACAAGATTTATACAAAAAAATATGGTCGCAATGTTATATAAATAGGTAAGTGTTTACATCAAGTATTTGTTACATTACATATACGTTATATCAGGGCTTTTTTAAGGAAAATGTTAGGTACCCGGTATGAACATGTAGGGACCCGATTTCTCTGATTCTAGATACCCGATTTTCTCTGATTCTAGGGACCCGATGATAATTTTTGCTGATTCTAGGGACCCGATTTTCAATTCTAGGGACCCGAGTCTGGTCCCTAAAACACCTTAAAGACCCTGGTTATATATACCCCGCGTACATACGTGTAGCCAGGAGGGCCAGGGAACCTCCAAATTTTTAGAATATCTAGTCATTTTGTGCCTAAGATTAAACTCTACTTTCATTTGGGTCAGATTGGGCTTCTTCTGTACAAAAGATGGATAAGCAGCAGACTCACAATCGTCGCTAGAAAGTTTCAATAGGGGGTTTTGCGTTTTTACGGGTTGGCTTGACATTCTAAAAATTGACAAACTCCACTGATTTATAGTGTTTCATGTTTCAATTTGTGGGGCTTGGAGCTTTGTTTGGGAGGGGCTAAGCCCACCAACGGCCCCTCGTGGCGACGGGACGGAGCAGACTGTGGACAAAATTTGAATAAGCTGCAGATCATACTATTTTTTCTTACAAGCTTTTATGAATGAGTTCAGCTCATGTTATTACTGGATTAAGCGAAGGCATTAAAATTACGCTACAACGAACTTACAATGCAGTTAACTGCAGTCTAGGTTAGAGCGCTCAATGACAGCGTAAATTCCAAAACAGCAAACCTAACCGTAAAACGTAGCCTACATGTCAGGTAGGCTTAAAATGAAGTACGTTAGATGATTTGTAGGCTATGCTAAAGATGACTACTGGTTAGCATCAGACCTGTCAGCAGGGGTGTAGTGGGTTTGGAACGGCGTTCCCACACTTTTTTGCACTAGTAACGTTACTGGAAGATTTAGATCTTTCATTTCAATTTCTACGTGCAGCGTCTGGAGCAGCATAAATGAATAAATGACAAGCTATCTCGTGCATAGCACCGTAGCACTAAAGTGAAACAGGAAGACCCAGTGTGGAAATTCTTGTAGACGAATCAGTCTTCCTTTATGTTTGGTGTGGGAACGGCGTTCCCACCAGGCCCATAACCAGGGGAGGCGAAGCCTCCCCATACAAAATTTTCGCCCTCC
>Ga0210059_1001456_pt1 | contig 35625 bp, 25 predicted proteins | sample Ectturendosymbi2_FD_188042 | JGI IMG/M metagenome (GOLD analysis project Ga0210059, IMG submission 188042) | Ecteinascidia turbinata endosymbiont from Florida, USA - Sample 2 (SPAdes) (version 2) | ecosystem: Host-associated > Tunicates > Ascidians > Unclassified | place: Key West, Florida... | reverse complement strand
CGTACAAGGTTGGAGTGACGGCAGCAGTTGGTCGGATTTCATTATAAACATTTTCGCCTAGAGCACCTTTCCTTTTCAGCCTACTCAGAAAACCTTGAAATTTCTTTAAATTTTCCAGGTTAGTATTACTTTTCTTGGGTTGAAACTTTGTTTTATCCTTCAAAATGGTACGCATCGTTTTGATGTAATCCTTTTTGTCTAAAACCACTACACCATTTCCCTTATCAGGTTTACAAATAACAATAGAGGTATCCTGGCTAAGAGCACGAAGAGTTTCTTTTTCTTTTCTAGTGACACAGTACCATGGTACTCACTAGAATCAATGATCATTGCTTCTTCCCACCTCTTGCAGGCTTGTTTACTTTCATACTTGATACATCACAAATGATCGTGAAATTTTACTGTCAAACTTTGTGGCCTCAGTCATTCACCAGCCACGTGATGAGATATGAGCTGAACCTGGAACTTGATAACAGTCGTGATAAGCCGGACAAAAAAACAAGTTTTACTGTCAGTCAAAGGTGCATTACACTCAAAACACAAGTAGAAGTTAGGAAAAAGGCCTCTATGAACAACTTAGCTTAATTTTGCCACACAATTTACATAGACATGTTTTGCAATATCTGAACTTCGAAAGAATGAACAGATTTTGTGAAATTTGACCTTTCAGGTGCCAGTCCAAGACTTTGTTGAAATTGCTTCGCATAAGATCACACCCGCATGCCGCAATTTGTGGGTGCAGTCGTAGTCCAAATGTGTTCAGATTCAAAGCAATGTGTTCTTATAAAATGTGAAAGTCAAGAACGTCACAATGTGTCCGAACAGCACAGCAAAGATTATGAGCATGTAAAATTGTAAAATGTGGCCAAAGTTTTTTACAAAATGTTGAAGTTAAGAATGTTTGTTTGACGCACAAATCGTGAAAATGGACACAGAGCTTTTTTCTGTAAACCTTGCAGGTGGAGAGCTTCCAAAGTGTGTCTGAACTTCGCAGCAAACGGCTTCGTTTTTGGACGCATAAATCATGATAATGCGCCCATAACTTTTCCTCTAAACCTTCCAGGTAGAGAACTTCCAAAATGAGTGTGAACTTCAAAGCATACCCTTCATTTTGAGGTGCATAAATCATGAAAATTCGTACAGAACTTTTCTCCGTAAACCTTAGAGGTGGAGAACTTCCAAAATGCGTCTGAATTTCACAGCGAACAGCTTCGTTTTTGGACACAAAAAACGTGAAAATGCGCCCAGAAAAGTTTTACAAAGCTTGCACGGAGAAACTTCAAATGCGTCTCAACTTCACAGCAAACAGCTTCGTTTTTAGACGCATAAATTGTGAAATTTCACCCATAACTTTTTCTATAAACCTTGCAAGCAGAGAAGTTCTAAAATGCGTCTGAACTTCACAACAAACAGTTATGTTTTTGGACGCATTAACCGTGAAAATGCGTCAAGAGCTTTTTCATAAAGCTTTGATGAAGAAATCTTCCAAAATCCGTCTGAACTTCATAGCAAACAGCTTCGTTTTTAGATGCAAAAATCGTGAAAATGCACCCAGAAATCTTTTTGTAAACCTTGAATGCAGAGAACTTCCAAAATGTGTCTGAACTTCACGGCAAACAGCTTCGTTTTTGGACACAAAAATTATGAATATGCACCCAGAACTTTTTCCGCAAAGCATGTAGGCAAAGAACTTCCAAACTGCATCTGAACTTTGCGGCAAACAGCTTCATTTTTGGATACATAAATCGTGATAATGTGCCCAGAACTTTTTATATAAACCTCGCAAGGTGAAAACTTCCAAAATGCGTCTGAACTTTGCAGGAACCAGTTTCATTATTGGAGACATAAATTATGAAAATGCACCCAGAACTTTTTATACACCTCGCAAAGCGAAAACTTCCAAAATGCGTCTGAACTTAACAGCAAACAGCTTCATTTTTGGATGCATAAATCATGATAATGTGTCAAGAACTTTTTCTGCAAAACATGCAGGCAGAGAACTTCCAAAATGCGTCTGAACTTCATGGCCAACAGTTTCGTTTTTAGACACTAAATCATGAAAATGCACCCAGAATTTTTTGGTAAACCTTGCAAGCAGAGAACATTTTCGAAATGCGTCTGAACTTCACAGCAAACCGCTTCATTTTTGGACGCATAAATCGTGAAAATGCACCCAAAACTTTCTTCATAAACCTGGCAAAGCGACAATTTCCAAAATACATCTGAGCTCAACAGCAAACAACTCAAACAAACAACAAACAGCCAAATTAAATCATTTTTGGTTGCAAACATCGAGAAAAAGCACCCATAACTTTTTCTGTGAACCTTACAGGTAGAGAACTTCCAAAATGCATCTGAACTTCACGGCAAAAAGCTTCTTCGTTTTCGGACACATAAATCATGAAAATGCACCCAGAAATAGTTTTGTGAACCTTGCAAGCAAAGAACTTTCAAAATGCGTCTGAACTTCTTGGCAACCAGCTTCGTTTATGGATGCAACAATCGAGAAAATGCGCCAGAACTTTTGTTATATACCTCGCAAGGTGAAAACTTCCAAAATGCGTTTGAACTTCGCAGGAAACAACTTCATTTATGGACACATGAATCGTGAAAATGAACCATAACTTTTACTGCAAAACTTGCAGGCAGAGAACTTCCAAAATGCGTCTGAATTTCACAGCAAACCGCTTCGTTTTTGGACGCATAAATCGTGAAAATGCACCCAAAACTTTCTTCATATACCTGGCGAAGCGACAATTTCCAAAATACATCTGAACACAACAGCAAACAGCTTCATTTTTGGACGCAAAAATCGAGAAAATGCGCCCATAACTTTTTTCAAAGCTGGCACGGAGAAAACTTCCAAAATCCGTCTGAACTTCATGGCAAACAGGCTCATTAGTGGACGCAAAAATCATGATGATGCGCCCAGAACTTTTGTAATATACCTCGCCAGGTGAAAACCTCTGAAATGTGTCTGAACTTCGCAGGAAACAGCTTCATTTTTGAATGCTTAAATTATGAAAATGTGCCCAAAATTTTCTCCATAAAACTTCCAAAATGCGTCCGAACTTAACACTTTGGCATCCGGCCAAAAAAGGGATTTTTGAAAAAAAAACACCGAAACGCACGTAGCTTTGCGCGGGAAGTGCTTTGCTCCTGTACGGGTTATGGACCTGGTTGCAGTGTCAAAAGACGCGGCAAGTCTTCTAGAGTGCGCTAAAAAAATTTTTGGTTGGGGGTGCGGATTTTTTTGAGTGACATCATAAATGGAGGACTTTCAGGACACCTTGGCCAACTTACCTGGCCCTGGGTGCCAACCATTAGATGGTAGTATTGCACTGAAGTTTTTATTGGAAACTAGGCTACAATCCGAGTCTTTTGATACTTTGGATGACTTGCTGGGGTTTCAGGTACAAAAGTTATGATCTAAACTAATAAAAATATTTAACTAATTAGATAATTAATTTGTTTATTTAAGTTCATAACTTTTGAACCAGAAACGCTAGAAAATCGATCAAAGGCTCAAAAGACTGGACTCGAGCCTAGTTTCCAATGAAAACTTCAGCGATATAGTTAGGCCTAGCGGTTGGGCCCTAGGCCAGGAAACATGATCCAAAATGACCTCAAAACTACTTCACTTATGCTGTCACTCACAAAAAATCCACACTCCCCAATCGAAAAAAAATTTTCGAGTGCAATCTAGAAGACTGGCCGATTCGTTTGAGTCATTGAACAGCTCTCTAGCGCAATCGGCAGAGGAGCTATGGTGTTGGTAAGGCGACCGAAAACTGCTGTTTTTAAGCCGAAATCTAGTTACGAATGTATCATACCCCAGCTCTCAAAGTGTTAACAGCAAACAGCTTCATTTTTGGACGCATAAATCGTGAAATTGCACCCAGAACTTTTTTATGAACATGCAAGGGGAGAATTTCTAAACAGCGTCTGAACTTTTTTCACCGCTCACTGCTGTATGTCCATGCCGTGACCTGAGAACAGCTTAAATTGTGAAAATATGTTCCGCACATTTTTTAAAAAATAAGGAAATGTTCATTTGTGAAATTTTCTACACTGGAAGAAATTGCATCCAAATTTGCAAGTGCCGATTTTTTTTTCAAAATTTTTGTCGGCTAGCATCCGAAAAAAGTACTGAAAGTGCTGTTTTTTTAGGCTTGGAGGGAATACTGCTTTGCAACTCCATAACTCACCAGTCAATTGTTCTAGAGATCTTTTCAAACCCTCTAAAGTCTCCGAGTCCGCATTGAAAATAAATTTGGTTTTGGATTTTTGTTTTTTTGAGTGACATGATGTAGATTTTTAGTCATTTTGTTTCATGCTACCTGTCCTAGGGCCCAACTGCTAGACTAGTGTTTCTCAAACTTTTTTATTCCATCTCCCCCTTTTCACTCTTGACACATCATTTTCACCCCCCAAGCCTCATAAAGCAAACACAAGGTAGTAAATTCAACGCTTTGAGAGCCGGTCTACGAATATATCGCACCTAGTTTTCGGCCAAAAGCCAGCAGTTTTTGGTTGCCTTACCAACGCCATAGCTCCTCTGCCGATTGCTCTAGAGAGCTGTTCAAGTGCTCAAACAAATCGGCCAATCTTCTAGTCTGCATTCGAAAAAAAATTTTTGGTTGGTGTGCGGATTTTTTGTGAGTGACGTCATAAGTGAAGTAGTTTTTGGGCCATTTTGGCTCATGTTACCTGGCCTAGGGCCCAACCACTAGGCCAAAGTATTTCGCTGAAGGTTTCATTGGAAACTAGGCTTGAGTCTGGGCCTTTTGAGCCTTTGATCGACTTTCTAGCGTTTCTGGTTCAAAAGTTATGATCTAAAATAAACAAACTAATTAATTTACTAATTGGTCAAATATTTTTATTACTTTAGATCATAACTTTTGAACCCGAAACCCCAGCAAGTCATCTAAAGCATCAAAACACTTGGATTGTAGCCAAGTTTCCAAAAACTTCATCGAAATACTACCATCTAATGGTTGGCACCTAGGGCCATGTAAAGTGGGCCAGGTGGCTAAAAAGTCCTCCACTTATGACTTCACTCACAAAAAATCCGCACCCCCCAACCAAAAATTTTCTGTTTGAGTGCAGACTAGAAGACTTGCCACGTCTTTTGAGCTTTTGACTGGGTCTGTATCGCTTACCGGAGAAATGCCACGTGCGATCCAGCTGTTTTTGCGTGAATCGCTTGAATTAACCTGGGTGTGAAAGTGTTAAGCCCAAAATTGTCTGGTCCGGAATTACTTCATTTATTCCTGTAATAAAAATAAACACTTTAAGCTCAAAACCCATTTAAAAAGCCTAATTTTCGAATGCATTTTCTTAAATTTGTGTGAAAAAATGTTGCAACTCACACTTCTTTGTCTTGTTTTCGACGTTTTCACACTTCGTTTCGCTGCTGACCTAGTACTTAATTCAACTGTTTTGTCACAGATTGTTTATTTGTGCCATAATTGACAGGCAAGATAACTGGTGCTCTGTAGAATTTATTTTCAAAATTGCGAAGAGACCTGTGCATGAAATGAATATTGTTTTACCATAATAAACAAAGAATATTGCTCGTTACCTGTAACTGTTTTACACCGTATTAATAGATTTAGCAACTTTTAGCAATAACATAGTCGGCCATACTCATTTATGCGCATGAGAGTGGTGAAAATTTGGCCCCTGGTTAATAAGCAAAACCGCTTAATAAGCCCAAAGTCATCCGGTCCCAAGGTGGGTTTAATAAGTGGGTACTACTGTATATGTGATATTTTAACATCATTGGTATAGCGGGGATATCCCACCATTAGTTAGCAGGTGCTGCATGCATTTGGGCTATAATGGCTGGTTTTTAGACAAGTATTTACACAAGATAAGAACGCACTGTAATCATTGTATTTTATTTTTAAAGCTTGTTGTTTTGTGCAAACCAATAAATACTGCCAAAATATGACAATTTGGGCTGAAAAAACTTCCATTTTAAATTGAAGCTACGCAAGGCACATGAAGAAAGTTGCCAATACACGAGTTAGGTTGTAGGCCAATTTATGTCAAAAACCTTTGATATTTTATCAAAAACATATTTCAACTAGCAAACACTGTGACTATTTTCAAATACATAATGATTTACAACTCAATAAAACCCTTGTGAATACCAACTTAGCTATGCTGTCTTGGCTCTCAACAAAACAACATAGGTGCTCTCTTGCCAATATCAAAAGAATTTGCAAGAGAAAGCTTTCTTGCTGGTTGAAAACAGACAGTCGTAATCCTCTTCTGCATCAGGGCAACACAGATGAATACATGACCTAATGCCATTCTCATGCAAAAACATGGTTCAGCATCAGTGGACAAGTCACAAAGTGAATAACCTATATATATATGTCATTCTGCACTGAAGGTGTTAAGAAATAAATACTGTTGAATTCATATTATTATCACATTTGCATTTGTGTAGATATCAGATGAGTATCACTTAATAAACAGTATTATTCCACTTTGATGATTTGTGAAAAAATGCAACATGGCTTATTTGTGCTGTGCGTGTTTGCAACATTGGTGGCAGCATAGCTCGGAATGTTTGTTCATTTTTGTTTGATTAGCCATGGCTAGATATTGCCGTTGTATTTGCATTGCACTTGAATTGCAACAGAATTTACATATATGATGTAACTGCAACAAGTCTACAATGCGTAAAATTCATTTGGCTTTTTGTTCATTGCGAAGTATCAGGCTGTCAATCTCTTAAGCTAAGGATAAAAATATGATTAGATTCTTGTTGAACTAAGTAAATGGCTGTTCTTATATGGTGTACTTTGCTAGATTAATAGGCAATTTATACGACACCAGCAATGAATGTGAATTTGATACATGCAAACTTTCAACTTTCCATTTAGATACAGTTCCTTCTCAGAGATGACTACTTCAACACGACACAGGAGTAAACCAAAAAAGCGCCTGAAGAAAAGGCGACCAAAGCCCAGCTCTGACACGGTATGATTTTATTTATATACTTGTCTTCAGTTTGTGGTCAAGTAAGAAGTGCATCATATCTCAAATATCTCACAGACTTACCAAGCAATAATTCAGGATTTTTCTTGTTACATCAACTTCTTATTTTCCAATTTTTATTTCAAAAAAATTATAAATATTTAAAATTTTTCAAAAATACTGATATTTGGCCATAACTTGCCAACCGCTAACGCTAGATGGCCAATCAAGTGTTCTAAAGATGTAGACTTTTGCCTAGTATATTTTTAAAGAAAAAGCAAATAAATTGCCACTTCAATTTTTGTTCTCAGGTCCCAGTGACATCACTATAACCACCCCATGAGCTCACTGCCCCCCCCCCCAAAAAAAAAACAAAACTGCCCGCCAAGTGTTCAATTAGCTTTCTAGTTTTATCAATTAGCAACTAATGACTGAACATGTCCAAGGGTATTGAAGGGTTTAGATTAGTGGAAGACAGGTTGAGAACCATTCAGGGTTCCTATGCAGTCTTGAAAAGTATGGAAAAAAATTTTGTCATTTTCCAGTCTGGAAAACTATGAAAAAATTATTTTTTTTGGTCTGTTAGTATGGAAAAAGATAATAATTTTCCAGAGTTGATCTTTTGACATACATTTTCATAATTTTTTAAGCAAGATTGATATAATTTTACTTACATTGTGTTGAATTTTGCAGTGCCTGCATTTGAACTGGGTAGGTCATATGGAAATGTTAGGTCTGGAAAACGCCTGGAGAAGTCTAGAAATTCATTTTCAAAATTGCATAAAAACCCTGACCACTACTGTAGCTATTGTGGGAATATAGTGATAAAGATTGCTGCCAGTGTATATGTGTGTCATGATGGCTTCTTGTTGACTGTATTTCCCTCTGTGTTGCCCCAGATTTGTTTTTCTTGTTGCTGATTATGTTTTCAATAATAGTGAGCTTTCTGATGACACATGGCAATTGTTCAGTGGATACTGTTATTTGTATAGATCAGTATTTCTTAAACATATGTGGGTCACAGACCCCTAGTACATCCTAAGGTTATGGTCCCCTCAAAAAGAAACGTATGAAATTAGGTCTTAATCATAGTTGTAATCAATGTCTACAAAACACATCAACCCCAAATGAATTTTCAAAACACAATGTTTACTTCAAACTGAATTCAGGAAATTGCATTCAAATTTCATGCAAACACTTTCACAGCCATTTATACAAAATAAACAAAGAAAATGCGAGGATTTTTGTGACTAAAACATCTTCAACAAGAACTTTCACATAGTGTATTACACATGTGAATAGCAGGTACACATTTAATTATTAGCATTAGTAACATTGAAAATTTTGATCATACATGATTGATTTGAAGTAACATCTTTTTCTTTACCACCAAACTGGGATAAGTGCATGGATTTTTGTAATTTTTCTTCATATGTGGGGAAAATATAAATCAGGCAATCTATTTTCAAAATTTTATAACAATGGAACAAATACAATGAGAATAAATTGATTTTGAAGTTATGTGATGATTTTCACAGTATTTGTTCTGCATTGTTGACCACAAAATGTGCCCCTTTTTACAGTCCATAACTTCATGAAATCTTAGATTGCTAAATTCAGCATGAAAAGGTCTTTGTGAATATCAAACCTGACATCTTAGGTGACAAAAAATCCAATTTTTTGGCGCAGTTGACATGGAATGATCCAAAGGCTAACACTTTCGCTTTCGTCATACAATTCAAAATGTACTCAGTTTTTTTCACAGAATGCCAATGTATGTTTTAAAATGTATTTCACCTTTTTTTCTCGTCAAACATACCATTCTGGGCCCCTTCGTGTAGGCACAGTAGAATTTGCCTAATTCGTCACCGCAAGGGGATTAGAAAAAAATGATGATTTAGGCAAAGTGGGAACAAGGTATGACTTTTCTGGAAAGGGTCCGGGGAGGTTCTGGAGAAGCGTTGCAATCTTATACTCAGATACATGAATGTTTGTGCTTACTGGAACCAATGTTGGGGTAATGCTTGTGTGAAACTTATCAGTCTGTGAGATGAAACTTTAATAAAATGCTCTTACAAGCAAGCATAAAAGTCATACCTTGACATGCCACTTTCAAGAAGTGGTTCGATGAGGTTGTTGAAATTCTAAAAACAGTTTCATAAGAACCAACATATCACTGAATCAAGGGCAAAACACTTGGAAGAAGGAATACACAGCCATGCACAAATCTTTCACACAATATCTGAGATTTTTGTGCGATCAAATCACACAATATCTGAGATTCTGGGAACAGTGGTTGAAAGATATACTGTCTCATGTCATCCTTGGGAACCAATGGAGATTGATGTTTTGTTTCATGGTCATCACTGAGGAGAACCTTGCCAAACGCATGAGTATTTTCAAAAGGTATAATAACTTCAATTGCGTGCTTCGACAGCATTGGAAACAGACATGGGGTAATGGTAATCGTCAAGCGTAATCGATTACAGCTTTTTCATTAATTGAATTGGTTGAACTGACCAAAATGAAATGTATTACATTGCCAGTTTAATTGTAATCAATGATTACTTTCACGATTAAACTTGGAAATCTTCACCCTACATCACTGTGCGATAAACCGTGGTTGTGATGGCTGGGTTTCGTCCCTTATCATTGGTTGTTATAGTTATGTTTCAAGGGAGGCTATTTCCCCAACTATGTGGTTTAAATCCAGAAAGTCCAGGGGCAAGCACAGCGTTTGTAGCTAATTCTCACTTTGTTCCAGCTAACCTTCCTGTTGGCCGCCAGAAGTAACGTAGTGAGTCTAGTGAGACGTAGCAACAAAAATAGAGGTCTTCTTAAAAACAGGTTGAAACTTGGGCAACAGAATAGCGGGGCATTACGAAGAGGTCTTCGTTTCATTTATATGTATTCATAGTGAACTTATGAATGTAAGTGCTGGAGTAGGCTATGTATATTATTTGTACATAATTTTTATATAGTAAATTAACTTTTTTTTCAGAGGAATAAGGTACTTTAATCCAAGTGGAAAGTATCTTTCCGCAACACTGATAACTAGCATGTAAACTGTGATCCACCAGATATTGGTAAAGAAACTCAACGAAACCTGTGCAGTTTTATTAACCACTGACTGTTAGTCCAATAGACAGATGCACAACTATATTGGCATTACTGTTCATTTCATTTCAAATTAAAAGCTGCACAATGCTATGTTGACTTGCAGATGATCGTAACTAACAGTGGGAAGAAATATTCAGCGATTTTGAAATTACTAAAAAACGAATTTTCAATGTTGCTGGACAATTGTTTAAGCCTGATAGATGTAGTTTGCCTGATCAAATATTTGAAGCTTTGATGTTTATCAACTGTAACAATTATTTTAAACAATCCTTATTTTTGTTTAATCAGTATTTCAAAGTGTTTGTTGCAATGGAGTAACTAATGAGAGGGAAGAGGGGCAATTTGACTCCCCTGGCCAGCTAAATGCAAAAACCACTCCCCCACTTAGCTTATATTTCGGTTTTAGTATCTTTTTAACAGGTTTTTAGTACTGTGTTGTCTTTTTGCGTTTTTCTGAGTATTTTCCTTTGCTTTGGGGTTTTAGTATCGCCATCCACATCCAGATTCGCCATCATTTCTCGAGTTTTTTCTGAGTGTTGACTAGTAGGTTTCTTACAGAGGCCAGTGGGCCTCTTTCAACTAAACTTCCCCTCTAGTTTATGCCACTGGTTTGTTGACTGCATGAACATCTCAGTAAACAATCAATGTGTTTTTTTCTTTTTTCTGGTGCTTGATCCTTACAGATGAGTAATTTCATTCATTGCATTGATTCACATCGTATATTGTCTGAAAATATACTTACATAAAACTATGTAATTGGTTTGTTGTCTTTCTGAGAATGTTTCACGACAAATGTGATCGTGATTGTAATTGTGATCATTTACAATGTAATCGTAATCGATTACATTGTGATTTTGTTCATTCGTAATCGTAATCGAGCAGGTGGCAAGTAATCATAATCAATTACATTTGTGCTGTAATCGCCCCATGTCTGGTTGGAAACTCTTCGCCCAATCCACACCAAAATTTAGAAACGTCACAGTCGCAAGATATTAATTTGGAATAAAGCATTGTTAAACATTGAAGATCAATTAATTCATCTTTTTATATCACTTTGAAAAGAGCCTGTGCCCCGATATAATTCACATGTTCAGTTACATGTTTCAAAACTATTTTTTTAAATTCTGGAAGGGCTTCACTCACCAGTACATGCCCATAAAGAACACAAGGGGTAGAAATGATGTGCAATGCCCAGTTATTCACCAAAGTTATAAAACCTGACTTCACTGAGCATACTGTAGAAGAGGTGCTGTCAGTGCATAACAAGCCAAAGTGATCGCAAGAGCTTATTTTGTTGAAAGAAATTAGTCATTTTTTCCTGATCATCAATCACTTCACTAGTCGTCTGTAGACTTGTACATGTAAAAGTCAATCTTTCAACTCATCTGCAGTGAACCAACAAATATGTGCAGTTCGACACGTCAGTTGACTCATCTAGCTGAAGGGTGACTTTTGCCTCCTTGTTATTTCAAATTCATCTGCTACGTGATCTAAAATATCACAAAACATAACACTTAAACATGACAACGTGCTATATGGTTTGATAAATAAATTTTCTTAAGTTTCTTCTTTTGTTCTCTTTTTGATTATATCCATGGTGTACTGTTTGATAGTGTCTCCACATTTTTATACGGCTTCTTTTGCTATTCCAAAAGCAACGTGACAGGATGCTTCCAATCGCAACATGTCTTCAGAAACAAACCCTGATATAGGCCGAGTTCCTACAGCACGAAATTGAGTGCAATTGGTCTGCAAAGGTGATGTGGCTGTCATATACGCGATTACGTGTGTGGGATGGAGTGAAGCGAGCTTACAAAATTGATGGCTTAATCAAACCATTATCAGGCACTTTGGAGAAAAAGATACACCTAGGTTTTGAACATCATCTGTTATGATGAAGTCGACCCGATGTCCACGTACGATTCTAGATAAGTTTTCTTCTTCAACATAACTGAGAATGTTGAAACCCTCATTTCTTAACTCATGTATAACCCATTCACTAGGAAGACCAAAAAAGGCTGTCCAGTGTCCAGTCTATAGCATGCTGTGAAAAGAAAGAGAAAAATGGTTCTAGAGTCTGACCATTGTGAAAACATGGAAATTTATTGAACAATATATTTTTTCATTCTGAAAGAGCTACATTCTTCTTTTGCATACAAACTCCAAATGAAGTCGTGAACAGAAACAGTGTTGCGCACATGAGTGAGGTGTTCAAATCAATCTGGCAGAAGCTCAAATGTGTAAAGATGAACTAAAAAGAAACTTATCACTAAGCATAACTCTGAATCACAATCCAAGGCGCAACATCTCCAGTTTGTATGATATATTCATAAACCTACTTCATAACAATGCTATATGACACCTGACATTAAGCCTCTCATCAATCTACAAACAAAGCACTGTGGGATGTACTTACGTGTTTTTTCCTGTAACTCACCAGGCCAGTAACCAGCTTGGGACACCAGGCAGGGCTAAGGTTTTTCTGAGAGGGACCCACATTTTTTAAACTATGTGCAATAGTTATAAGCTATGTCCAACACATCTTTTCAGGTGGTATGATAAATATTTTAGTGGGGCTTCGCCTCCTTGTGCCCCCCTGGTTACAGGCCTGTAACTAACTAACCTAATACTCCAGGATATTATATTTTGTAAAAAAATTATAAAAATGTAGGTTTGCTGTACTGTAATTTATGATTCAGTAAATTTACCCCCTACAAAAATGAACTTTGTCACTAGCGGTAAATTTCCCCAGGTTAAGAATCACTGATCTAGACTCTTCAATTTAATCTAACACGTTTTAAATCTTTAATGAACTTTGAAGACTTCCTGCATTTTATCAATGGGGAATCAGGTCACGCTTGCACCTCTTGCATAAATTCGATAAATAAATTGTTGTTAGGTGCAACAATTCTCAGATAAAGAACCTTAATTTGTTTGAATTCACACACTTGTTAAACTAGCTGCTGAAACATCAAAAGCTAAACTGCAAATGACATATTAGCTGAACAAAATACTTCTCAGGGACAGAAAGAGATGACGAATTGAGCAAGTTGATGCATCAGACAAACAGAAATGTACACAAAAGATAGGAATTCACGAAAAAGTAATGAATTGAGCGAATTGACAAATTAAACGATGACGCATTATACAAGTTCTATATATTTGTGAATGTATTGAGTGCCTTGTTATTAGTATTGAGCAACATATGTGAATGAGGTGACTTGTGACAACTTGAAGTGAAGCTACTATGGAGTGTTACTTCTGCTTTTGGCAATGTAATAGGCAGGTCATTTTGGTGTGAGCAGCTTTCCTTGTTTTGAGCAGGTTTTTGTTGAAAGAAGTTATTCACTATTATAGGATGTAATCAGCAGATTGTAAAATTGTGGAATTGATGTATTTCATTATTATGTCTTTTCAGGCCAATGTTACAGTTATTACTTAAAAGTAGTAGGCTAGGAGAGATTTTCGCTTGAGCAGTTTTTTTTAAGTGAAGTCTCATATGAGACACTATAGTGTTGTACTGTATAACAGGCAAGGATATTTATGAGGTTTACAAAATGTTAGTAAGGTTTGATTATGAATTTGTATTTATATCACTCTTTTTTCCAATGATTTCATTCCTTTTGAGGTAACTGTGACATCATGGTGGTAGGATTGCAAAAACAGTTACTTAAAGCATCAGATAGTGACCACACTGGTTATTTGCTTCTTCACTTTACAGATGAGAAAAGATTTATTACATTAATTGTGTTCAAGTAACTACTCCCCACATTTGAGACCAACTAGGAATCTCTGCAAAATTAAGAGGAAGTTGATTTCACAAAACCTACGCGTCAATCCTTAAAATTTTTTCAACTAGAATCATGAATTGTCATAAGCACTTACCACATGTTTGGTTACTAATATAAGTTTGTGACTGATGACATCATATAAAACCTACTTTTGAAAAAATGTTAGCACTTGGTTTTCAAAAATTTTTAGTAAATTTCATGTGGAAAAATCAGGAAATTTCATTGGAAATACTTCTTATATAAAATTTGTTTGAATCAAAATTTTTATTATTAGAAAATATTAAAAAAAACAAGCCACATTTGTTATGGAAGTGGCAAATGTGTATCATAACACCTTGGCTGCCGGTGTACAAATATATCATACCTAGGAATTGGCCTAAAATCAAGCATATTTCGGTTGTGTTACCAACTGTATAGCTCCTCTGGTGATTGCGCTAGAGAGCTGTTCAAACCCTCAATAGACATGTCTTTGAGTCTGCGATGAAACATTTTTTGTTTGATTTTGGGTTGCAGGTTTTTTGTGAGTGACATCATAAGTGAGGTAGGTTTTAGGCAATTTTGGCTCAGGTTACCTGGCCTAGGCCCCAACCACTAGACGGAAGAATTTCGCTCAAGTTTTCAGTGGAAACTGAAGAGAAATCTGACACACATGTCACGAGTTAGAGATTGACTTACTCAAAAGGTCTGCCAGTTTCTGTTAATGTATTTCTATTCTCTAGTAAATAAATATATCCAGACAGTTTACAAGTTTCAACTACTGCATATGAAACGCCAGTTTGGTATTACAAGATACACCAGCCCATGATTTAGTTTTACACTTGTTCTACCGTAAATGTTTCATATACATTTACTTTTCAGATTTCCACATACTCAAGCAGTATAACTGATTCTTCAATGTCATTAAATATTCTGTCTGTCACGCTAAATATGGGTATGTATTATCTATTTCTACTTTATTTTGATATTACACAATTTTGAAATGTAAGGATTTCTTTAGATTTCATTGGTGCTGTCATTAGAGTTAACTCTGGTTGTCACATGCTAAACCTTTTTGAATCGTTGAAAGCCTGAGCAAGTTAGGACAAAACAGATAATGAACTCAGTAAAAGAATGTACCAAAGGAGCTAGATAATGAGTAAATGTATGGAAAATCTTGAATGTGCCAATGCAGTGGATTAAAGCGAAATTATTTAAGTTTGTCTGACATACTTTACGAAATTCAGCAGTTCAACAAATTTATGTAAAATTCGAGCAGATACTGCAAGCTGTTTCTCCCTACACGTTGAGATCAACTGAATACTGGTTCTTTCAGAATCTTACCTAAAGAATTAGCAAGTAATGGAGTGAGGTAGACACACCACAAGAAATCGTAGTGCTTCATCAGTGCACAGAAGAACGAATGTCACTCTGATTACTACAGGGTTCCCATGTGGTATTGAAAAGTATTGATTTGCAAATTTGGTTTTCAACGCCTTGAAAAAGTATTAAAGTTGGCCAAAAAGTACATAAAATATTGAATAAGTATGGAAATTCTACTCAACCGTTTGTTTATTCATATTTTGTTCTTTGCCGCTGGTGACAGTTCTGCAGATTTTTTTGCATTGTGTTCCATGAGTAAAATTTTTGAAAAATAAAGCTAAGCGGTGGCATAGAAGTATTTTAATTAAGTATTGGAAAAGTATGGAAAAAGGTTTTTGAAAATGTGTGGGAACCTTTTTACTACCTATAAGGGTGGTTTATGGTGCAGAACTGAAGCGCATCAACAACACCTACTTTTCTCAAGTATAAGAGATTTCTGTGGTTTCATAACCACTTTCTTATTAGGGTTTAGCTGGTGGTTTCGGGATCGAAATAAGCATGTCTAAATACTGTTAACCCAATTTAATTGCTGCTTACTATAAATACTAATCAACGTTAACAAAGACTGTCAATACTGTAATGTTCTCCACAGTTTTTGCACCACCCAAGATTTTTCAAAATGGATGAACCTGTGTAAATATATTTTGCATATTTCCATAACTTATCAAAAAAGAATGCAAAGGCCACGTTGCATTGTTTTGGGGCGAAAAATGTAGGAGGTGTCACTAAGCTTTGGAAAGATTTTGTTTCAGCAGCATATGGTAAATTTGAACTAACAGTTGCTGAGATGTATTATAATGCATTCATGTATATTTTTTTAACCAGAAAATATCAACTCAAGTGTTTGGGTGTGTTAGCATTTGTCAGCCACATGCCTGTACAAGTTTAAAATGAACTGCAGGAAACAGCTTCCTCCATTTCCTGCTTGACGTTTAGCACTTTACATGACTGGATCTAGTCAATTTCAGTTAAACATGGCAATGAGTTTCTTATTAGGTTATGGTGCTATGAAAGAAAGCATTTTGCAGTGTCAAAGTGGTTTGTTGCTTTTATGCATGCTGCAGAAACTCTTTGTGACTATGTTTTTAACAGAACTTACCACTTGTTCAGAAAAAAAATGTTTAAATTTGTTTATTTCAACTGATTTGAAGCTAGGGTCTCTCTGCAATAATCATATTATCAATGGTGCACAATGCTTGTTTTGTAGATCCACAAATTCAGTTCTATAGTTCCATGTGGTTCCCTGATTTGAGTCCTCCATAATGTTGATAGAATTGTGGCAGTCCTCATGATATTCAGTTCACAATCTAACAAACATTCAATGAAATCTACAAAAGAGTGGAGAACAAGCTGCGAAGTGTGCTTTAACACAACCAACTCATATCCACCTGAAATTTTGCAGACAGTAGAGTTGCATGAAACAGACAAAAATTATTCTATAACATAGGAAAGTAGCTTAGTCATCTGACACATTAAGTCTACCAGAATTGCAGTTTTATTTTGCAGCATCCATATGTACTGTGAAATGATGTGTCAGGAATGTGCATGTATGTGCAGTTAAATGAAGTTAAGGATATCTATGCAAGGTGTGGCCTGCTAAATTAAAGCCTCCACATGCACAGTTTTTCTTTCTGTAGAGTTCATTCTTCTGTCCAGGTTTGCCAACTGCGGATGTGTGTGTGTGGCTAATGTTTATTGGGCAACTACTGCAGGCATGACATTGCAATAGAAGTTTAAACTATTGTTCAACTCCAGTGTGAACCATGGTGTTTTAATGAAATGCTTGGTAGTTTCGTCCATTGTTTGGCTGTCTAGGTCAACTCAACCTTTCCTACTGTAACTTGATTTGATATTGCTGTTTTCAGCTTAGTTATTGCTATTGATAAGACATTTCACTATCCTGATTCTACCATTCAGATTATAGAGAGCTTGTGTATGAAACCTTCAGTTAAGTATTGGTGATTATTTGCAGTATTTTTTCTGTCATGAAGTGTAACATGAGCATGTCATGCACCCGATGCATGCTGGTAATGAACTTTTGTAGCATGTTATTTGTTTAACTTGCACTTTTTTATTCCAACCACTTAAATTGTGCAAAACAGCCTGGGTCAGAGAAAAGGTGCTGCAGTTTGTGCCAGGACTTGGCAATATATTGTCACCAACTGGACTTCATGCATCTAAAAAGTAGAGGTTTGATGTGTTGTTCAGATGGTTGAGCAAAGCTTTATCGCAATTATTGTAAACCATGGGATATGTGAGGTACATTACTAGAATGATGACTACTGCGGAAACTGGTTTACCATTCACTATTCGTTTCTGTATATTTTATATCAGAAGTGTTTTTTGTTTTGCAACAGAGAAGTACAATTTCCTGGGAATTAGTATTGTTGGCCAAAGTAATGATAAAGGCGATGGTGGAATCTACATTGGATCTATCATGAAAGGGTAGGACTTAGAATGCATTTGGAAATTCAATATTTATTGTTATAATAAAAGTTGACCAATCCACTTACGTTTGATGCTGGTATTCAGACACCAACATGGTTATTGCAATTGTGCCATAGGTATGAATACCATTCAAAAGCTTAGGCTTTTTTTGGCCCACACCACCTTGTCCCCAACCCCAAAAGGCAATTTTTTTTCTTTAAAATTAGGCAAAAATTCACATTTTAGAGCCCTTGATTGGCCACCTAGTATTTGTGGTTAGCTAGTTATGGCCAAAACGCCATAATTTTGGCAAAAAAGTTAAAAATCGAATTATTTGAATTTGGACTGCACTAGTGCTTTGGGTAGAGTGGCCTGTTTGAAAACTTTGCAAGAGTCTCTCCATCGACCATTCGCAACTGGAGCCCCACGTTGTGCCCGCTACGCATCTGGGGAGGAGAATGGGGACAGCCTAGAGTGCTCATATTTTGGGAGACTTGAAAGTTACACGTAAATGGCAATATCATCATAAGCTAGTGATTGGAAACAGGAACATCGTGTCGCTCAAAGAGCACAAAATGGTTGAGGAAGCCAAACAACATTTCCTGGATGTTGTTTTCATCTCTTCAACTAAACGTCTTGTGGGTCTAACACTGTGGAGATGTGAGATGACTTGATGAATCATCCTAAAAGGATGAAGTGCATGTACCTGGAATCCGTTGAAGAAAGTAATGATGCAATGTGAAGGGTTAAAACTGATGAATCCACAATTCTTTCGGGAGACTTCAATGCTCATGTTGGGAACGATGCCAGGGTATGGCGGAGTGTGATTGGTCTACACGGTGATGCTACCTAAATGACAACGGAACCCCCCAGCAGCTGTGCTGTAACAATACAGTGTGCATCATGAACATTTTTGTCCAACGCAGATGTGCACAAGTACACCTGGTACAGGGATTCTTTGTGTCAACAGTCACTCAAACTTCATAGTTTCAGCTGACTTGTTCCGTTCAGTGTTGGACGTTCGTGTCAAAAGGTGTGCAGAGCTGTCAACTGATCACCACTTGCTGGTCTGCAACCTGCATTTGGAAAAACCGCCAGGGCCTACACAAACGTGCAGGACCAGGAGGTCGTACCAAATAAATCGGGGGACCCTGATAAACAAAGCTGTAAGAAAGACTTTTGAAGACAGTGTATCGTTGTTCTGAGAGAACCCGAAACGCACAGTGGAGGTGCAGCGGCAGCTGTAGCTTCATCTGCTGCTCGGGTATGTGAACGGAAATGACTCGGTGTGGGCAGTAGTGAATAATGGCACTAAAGCAACCCTGTGATGGAACCAAGAGATGAAAGTTGGTATTCAAACAAAGAAAGTAGCCTGCAAGGTATGGCTTCACAATAAAGCCGTCTTTTCTTTGCATTTACGGTATGCTGAGGCGCTAGAATCCATAGACCTTCTGGTGAAAAAGTCCGGAATGCAGTCTTTCGAGAATTTTGGACTAAAACTGGACCCAGTTACAGGCAAGTCAACAAAGTGTTCTGGTATACCATTCGACATCTTCACAGAAAAAAAGCATTGGACACACAGGCAAGGGTGTGCACAAGGGGGGTTTTGGGTTAAAACCTCCCTTGAGTTTGATATGTTACAAAAACTTTATTACCTGCACAAAGGAGATGAATTGTTTTCGCATATTTTTTGGTTGTTAATTTGCCGACTAAATGCAAATACCATGGAATGAATCTGCATGCAAATTTCAAGGAACATTGTAAATGGGCCAAAAAGTAATAATTAGGTTCTGGTAGGAATCTGGGTTATTGACTGCATCCAGGAACCATCTCACCACTTTTTGCAGACCTTTCTCCACCACACATGGTTGAGATTGAGTTTTGCAATAGTTCACTTTATCTGAAACAATTGCCTTAATTTTGTCTGCTTTGGCTGATTAGCGCGCATTGGCTACATTCCTCAAATTTCTGTAGCATGATAGAACTTGCACGAGCTCAAACAGCAGTTGTTAACATAGAAGCATTCAGGCATTTGCAGTTACAAACTGCTGTCGCAGCGTTGAATGTATTTTCCTCCAATATCCAACTTGGAGCACTAATAGACATAAAATACAGTAAGCAGAGTGCGTGCAGAAGAATATGCATATTGTGTCAACCAACTTCGCCAAAATGTTGGTTTGGAAACATGATTATGATGTTACAAACAGCGCGCACCAAATACAACTGACCACCGTATGGCAGTGAATGAACCCCACCCATAACAATTTTCTGCGTATGCCGCTGCACACAGGGGTGCATTTGGGGAATGAAAATACCATCACTGCAGCCGACGTCCTCCGAGCTGTCAAAACACTGAAGACTGCGATGAAGTCCGAAATGTAGTGTTCAAAGCTTTGAATCCAAAAGTTCTTTAGTTATCTCGTGTGTGTTGATGGCTCTCCTGGTGTTCTGGAAGAGCATGGAAAGATATAGGCAAACTGGTGTGGTCTTCCCCATGCACGAAAAGGGTGACAGGAAAGCACTAACTACCCATGCATCTGTAAACTACCTTGGCATCTTTCTCCTTAGCTTCCCTGGAAAAATGTATGCCAAGTGCCTCGAAGAAAGATGGTGCTGCGAAATAACTGAGCCAAGGTTGATTGATACCCAATGCGGTTTCATCCCAGGCGTAACAATACAGACAAAATTTTCACTCTCCAGCAATTTTTTGAGAAATCTTGGAGTATGCCAAGATGTTTACACATGTTTTGTCGACCTGGAGAAAGCATATGACTGGGTTCGTCGTGAAAAGCTTTGGGAAGTGTTGCGGAAGTGCAGTGTTGATGGCCGCATGTTTCTGCCTGTCAAGTCATTGTATTCCTGCTCAGAAATTCGTATCGGTGTTTAGTGCACTGGTTGGATGTTACGCGTGATGGGAAAGCCCCTTCAACTTTCATAGTTGTGTTGGTGTAGTGCAGGGGTCTCCAAACTACAGCCCGCAGGCCAAATCTGGCCCACGAAGCCATTTCACCCGGCCCACAAAGACATTTTGTCAGTGACGGAAAAATAACTTAAGAAAAATTTGTCGATACGGTAGAATGTAACTTATCCGGAAACAATCACATTACGTAAGATGTCTGGCCCTCGAACTCTTGTATAATAGCTTATGTGGCCTTCTGGCAAAAAAGTTGGAAGACCCCTGGTGTTGTGCAATGCAAGCCCCTGTTCTCCGTGAGTGACCCTTTCAAGACCTTCACTGCGTCGCTAGGAGCTTCAACCATAATCAGCAATGTCTTGTTGGGAAGTGTCTTCCTCAGCATCTTGTGGCTGACGCTGAAACAAAAGATCAAGAGTGCCATCCACTGCATCAACCTTGACAGTGGGAAAACTGGTCTGTTGGATAAATGCCCAGAATTTCACCTTTACTGAAGTATAAAAAAAGCAGCTGAAGATTACACGTGACAATGATGACGATGTTAACCTTGTTCTGTCAATAACTTTTGAATGAATTGCATTGCTTTCGACGTGATTTTGTTTTGATTGTAATGAAGGTTAAAGTAGTGAATGTTGTTATTTTCTAAAAGATGAACTATTGGTAGTCCTTGTTTTCACAAACAGCAGCACTAAGAAATCCCATGCGGTAATCCACATTTGCCACATGTTCAGTTGCTTTTGAGATTTCGAAATAAACAGTAATGTTTTACGTGGTTCATAGGATAAGAAACTTGAAATTTCGTGCTTATCTGCGCTTCAAATCATAAGCGTTCGAATGTTGCATTCACAGAATACAAATGTATGAGAGACGAATCGTTAGACAGATAGTTGTGTTCTTCAGAAACACATTGTTTTGGACTTTCAGTCTTTGTTCGGGAAACATTCAGCATTTCAAGTTTCCATCTTGAATTCTGTGGTAAAGTACATTTTTGTGATTTGGATTTTTAAATACGTAATGTTTGTTTTTGTAGGGGGGCTGTGGCAGCTGATGGTCGTATTGAGCCTGGGGATATGCTTCTTCAAGTGAACGATGTCAATTTCGAAAATATGACCAATGAAGATGCTGTCCAGGTGTTGCGGAACATTGTTCATAAGACAAGGTATATAAGAGTAGTAGACACTGGTTGATACGTTGCATATTACAAAGATCGTTTGCTGCAATGAAGCTTTCTAGCTCTTCATTGGACATCATTGGTATGCCTTCAATATTTTATCTCCATCGACTCCATATAACAGAGTCAAAATTATTTTTTATTTTGGGAGAATAGCAATATTGTACTCAGTGCTTCAATTACAGAGTAAGCATGTTGTAGTTTCATGCTATTATGTCTTTATTTTTTTATGCATCCACAGTAAACTGTCATGTAAAAATTTTAAGCTTTCTTGGCTCGCCGATGCTACACATGTGTTATTTGATTTTCTAGGCCTATTGTGTTGACTGTCGCTAAATGTTGGGACCCAAACCCAGAGACAAGTTACTTTACTATTCCAAAAGATGAACCAGTGAGACCAATTGACCCTGCTGTGTGGCTGCAAGGAGGTATGCCAGTTACATTTGATGATATTGATTCTTGTAATAACTGACGGTTACTGACATTGTGTTTGCAATTTATGGCATGGCTGGTTGAACCATGAGCAAGTGCCTGACTCAAATAAATTTTTAATGCTTCGATTCATTTTTTTATTGACCCAATTTGATTCGCATCTAGTACACCATTTGCATATTTCTGAACTAAATAACTGATTAGCAATACCTTAGGTTAATTTAAATTAACCTCTCAATTCAGAATACAGTCTTTGAGGCTTAACATGAATCTGGTGGGACTCGAAGCACATTTTCACTTCTGTTGCCCAAATCGACAATGGTTTTTCCGGCTTAGGGGTCGTAACTTTTAGTGGTCTTCTCCAGATCCTGGGGATTTGAGTTGGCAAATGCAGGAAGTGAGGAAAACGCAAAACCAAAACTTGCGAGCCGGTCCAATGCGATAAACTCTGGAAAAAAGGAGTCCAGTTCCGGAATTTTTTCTGGCTTTAGGCACCTGAGGGCAGCAGCGAACTCCTCTGCCCTGAAAGGGCCAGAGATACTGATTCCCTCAGGTTTTAGGACCTTCCATAGGTCAGACAGCTGCTTGTGGATGGGCCTGTTGGGCTCTTGGTCTTGTGTGCCTCGTTCTTCACAAGTTGTTAGGCGATGGAGTTTGCTGAGACGGGGCCCCAGGCGAGAGGAGCGTCCAGACCTGATAGTGCGTTTGTTGATGGTGCTCCACGGCTTGCATGTGGGGTGCAAGAAGTTGATGGAAGTGACAGCTTCCAATCGCTCCTGCCTCTTCTGCTCTAGCCACGAAAGCAGGGACGGAGCGGCTCTATTAGAGTTAATCCCCATGGGAGCTCGGATGAAAGAGCGATGAAGGTCTCACTATATTTTGCAACATGGCACTTAGTTCTTGTGACAGCCACGTGGGATACAGTGTTTTGCTGCAAATGCAGGTTCTCGCAAAATTCCTGGTATGCCCTTTCAATGTTTTGTTATGTCTGGAGGTGGCAATCTTTTAACGGATTCGCGTGTAAGAAGGCAAAAGCACTTCCAATCAGTCTTGCAAAAGTTCCAGCGCTTCACCAGATCACTGTGAGTCTCGGTGGCGTTATGAAAGACAGTAGATGTTGTGACCGCGGAAACTTTCCCAGAACACGTCAGTCCGGTAGTCGGTTGTCCTGACAACACTCACGAAGGCCAAGTCCAGGTTGGTGCTGATGTTCCATCGGTGAGAGGACAAACTGGTTACCCCTTTGGGTTGTACAGCAGCTCAAGGTTGTTGGCTGTTGCCCAGGAGTCCAGGCTCTCACCGTCAGGGGATGTTTTGTTGTAGCCCCAGTTGACATGTTGGCAGTTGAAGCCACCAACAAACAGACTGGGGTTAGGGAACCTCGTGATGACCGTAGGTGAGAGTTGCGAGCGTGGAGGTTTGTAGACGTTAACGATCTTATGTCCTGCGACGTCTACGCACAACCATTCCGTTTCTGATTGTTCTGGAGACTGATCGACCAGTGACCATTCCAACCGCTCATGGACAAACGTGGCAATGCCGTGGTTCCTGCTCAGGACTGACCCAACTAGTGGAAAGTTGGGAATCACTAACTTGTCTGCAGTTGTGCAGTGGGTCTCTGTAGGACGACGATGAAATCCTTGTTCTTAAAGGCTAGCTGCTCAATAACGGTGATCTTGTTTGTGGTGAGCCTCTCGGTGTTCAGCTGAAGTATGCTGGGGTCCTGGGTTGTCTTAAGCAGCATCTCAGCTGTCGCATCTTGCGTCAGGCATTTCCTACCTATCCTGCGCTGAACACATCCCAGCACGGGTAGCAGTGGTTGCTCTCGAAGCGACAGGTTTGGGAAGCATTTCAAGAAATGCCGCATTGTGGAGGACCACGTGGGCCACCTGTCATCCTCCCCAGCTGTGGCTATTTGAGAGGTAGCTCCGGGTCCCTAGATAGTAACGGCTTTGCCAAATGTACTGAAAGGAAAGACTTTTCCGAAAACGTCCTCTTTATAGCAAAAACAAGCGCGATTGTTACGATTTGCCAATCCCGACTGCAACAATGGATCTCTGATATTTCCGTGGTTTAATCATTGCTAGGATTGTGTCATCGTAGTTAGACAAGCGTGGTGTTACTTGTAGAAGTAAGAGAAACGAAACGTTAACTACCACAACATCTTACTTTCTAGTTGAGTAAATAAACCGGATATGTAGTAGTGTCGCGATCTAAAAAGGACTAAGCTATAGTCAGTAGTTATACAATGTCCATAGCTTTTGTAGCTGTGTAGTCATGCTGGTGATGTTAGCAGAGAGTAGGATTCAGATAAGATATCATTGCAGCCATAAAAGTGATATGCACGGAACACCATTGTAAAGTAGGATTTTTTTATTAGAAACCATTAGGCTTTCTAGTAAGGTTTACTAGACTCCTGCCGAAGTTCCGGAGCCGGAAGATTTTTACCACGTCTCCGCATCCCTGTTTGTGTTTGACCAGTTTTTACCTTATTGTGGGAGCATTTTGATTTTTTACCGCTAGTGCCATTGTTTTATCACTAGTACTAAAAATTGACCTCCAAACCTACCTAAAATTGGTACGATATATATAGTAGAGGAGGTTAGTCGTCAGGTTTTCTCAACTGTCGCGCTGTGGCTCTCCAAGGAGGCTACAAGGAGTTTTTTGGTGGGGCACCAGCATACATACCTCTGCTCATAGCTTTGCTTCTTTTAAGTTTTTTTCAAATGTACGTTTTTTATTGGTCGATCAGGGGGCCATATCTGCTGATTGTTCCTGAATGGGGACCACGAACTATGAAAGGTTGATAAACACTGGTCTAGAAATTTCATGACAAACTTTTAGAAAATACTTCATTTACATATACTTTGTAAGCTTTTTTAGTGATGGAATGTGTTGGGTCAAACATTGTTTTTGCATCTTGCCTGAACTCATCTTCATTGGATTGGAGAGTGAGTCATTGGAGAGTGAGTTCAATACATTTGGAAAGCATGAAAGGCCATTGTCCACCCTATTTCTTACTTTTCGTGATGCAGTTCATGTTTGTTACGTGCTTGATTTATGAGCTTACTGCGTACTTCAATGCAGATAGTTCACCATCATATGGGATAGCCCAATGCGACACTAGTTCTGATACTCTTGGAAGTTCTTTACCAGAATCAGAACGTAAGTTGGCTCTTGAACAGTGTTCTCCATGTGAAAAGCAATTAAAAACCTCCTCAGTTTAACCATATAATCACATTTTTATTTTTTGTTCCGTGAGCTTGTTTCTGAGCTGTGTTAGTATATAGACTGTAGTTGTCACATTTCGAACTTTGTTGTTATAAATTTCAAAATATTCATCGTGAAACTTCTTTTAAAAAATTTGTAAACCATGGATGTATTCCTAAGAGAAACTTCATTGGTAATGCACAGGATATGACGTCCCATTGTCGATTCGGACGGACATGGCTGTTGTTGTCAAAATGTTGAAGATGCCAGACAGTGGTCTGGACGTGAAAACAAGAATGTGGTTGAAGATTACTATTCCCAATGCATTTATTGGTAATGATACGTGTTCGTGTATCAAGTGTGGCGGTTGTAATGATAGGCACGAGTGTGTCTTTACGGGTAATTTAACTTATTTTAGTAATGATGCAGTTTGTTAAATACCCTCAACAATTAAATTCATAATTATAGTATCGACAGTGGCATCAATAATGAGTTGCTAGAAATTTGTTAAAGTTACTGATTACGTCAGCAGCATCGTAAGCTGTGGAATTATCACCATCCAAATTATTTTTCCAACTAACAACCATCTATTCCAGGTCACATCTGCACCAATATTTTCAACAAACAAACCACTTGATATGAAGCCATTAGCAGTGGTTGGTCAACAGATACAAAATCTAATTTTTGAAGGGTTGCTTGAGAATCAAAACGGGTTCTTTTAGCTCACAAAGATTTTTTTTCACCATGGCCCGCAACGTTAAGCCGTCATGTCGATTGTTGATGTGTTCTTGCAACTTAGATGACTTCATATTTACGTTAGAAAAAACAGTTTTACAGAACATGCACTGAGGCTCTCGCAACTCCTCAGTTTTCCGATGCAAATGAAACCAAAAAGAATGTAATGATCATTCCAATTCCTTTTCTTCAAAATGGTGAAGGGTTATGATTATAACCAGAAAAGCTTCTATATCTCCACCCGCAGTTATGTAGAGCAGATCTTCACATCTCTGCAAATTAACAAAACACTTCCACAAGAACAACAATACACACCAATATGAAAGGCTGTACACACGGCTTCTTTTCTCTTCATTCCGTTCGCCTCACCGAATAACTATTTTCTCAAAATGGTAAAAATGCGGAACCCAATCGTATATATACTATATACTACACTCAGACTCTCCTAGAATTGTCCAGAGAAATATTATCATACCACAAAAAACAACGCCAATATGTACGTCATTTGAGCAAAAACTACAAGGTCGTGATTAAGAATCGATTAATTTTTACGCAAATAATTGATATCCTGACGCCAGGGGCGTAACGAGGATTTTTTGTTTTATTATGTTCAAGTTATTGATCACAGCGCCCGGAGCAAGAAGCAGGTTTGGCGCCTCCATGTTCGAACCTTAAGTCTTTCGGAAGCAACTGTACTGTATTGAAGAAACTACTTGCGACATTGTTGGGACTTTTCGGCGCCCCCCGGTGGTGATTCAGCGCCCGGGGAATCGTACCCCCCTTGCCCCTCCCTTCGTTACGCCCCTGCGTGACACATACCTTGAACGAACCTCGCGTTTTTGTCTATTAATCCATTACAAAAAGAGGAGTATCCCCATTAAACAGGAATGGCCTAATTTACCTCCTTTTCTTCCGGAGCATTTACCAAAGGTTTTGTTCGTAAACTTCTCGGCAATATTTCATTACTCAAGTAACGATGGTTAAAGTGGAGTTGACTTCTATCGCGGACATAGAATCATGCAGTTTTCAATAAACATTGCAGAACCAGCCAACAGTTAACAATAATACAATCTTGTGCTCTGTATAAATTCAAAGCAATGCCAACGCTTCAGCCAGCTGGCATCAGGCTAGGGCAGTGGTTCTTAAACTTTTCTGCACGTTGACCCCCAATTAAAGTATACAATTTTCTGCAGACCCCGTGGCCTAACCCAACAGTTACTAATACTAGGAAAGTATGTGTCAAATCAAAATAAGTCTAATAAACTGTCGAACTGCGACACATTTAATAAAAAACTATTCGAATCGAATGTACATTTAAACTACTGTAGCTGAGATTTGATCAGCCTCTTAATTTTGTTCGATTTGTTGACAAACGCCGTTTGCTTGCCCGATTGACAATAATTTTGAATTGGAGGCTTTATTGCTCCAGTAGACCCCAGCAGTTATTCATTGACCCCCTGGCCATTCAGTGACCCCCATTCGACCTCGTGACTATTTATCGACTCTTTGGATGGTCCAATTGACCCCTGGGGGTCGATATCGACCACTTTGAGAACCACTGGGCTAGGGTTTGGAATTAAAGGTGATAAGAGCGATAGAACTTTCAATAAAGCCGAAATGAAAGTAATCTCTGCACGAAGGCAATATGACCAAACGTTGCTTCATATACTTGTGGAACAGGATTTGACATCAATAACGTTGGGTGTAGAATCGATAAAAAATAGAGAATGATTCAATAACCTGACGTTTCCCACATTCATTATCAAATGCAACCGCTTGAGCTTTTGACCAGTTTTTTCTATATCCTACCTCCAATTGAAATAGCTTATATGCTCTTTTTTGCGCATGTAAAAAATAATGCCCTCTTCGAATGAATTCTACAAACATTGACCCTGAAGTATAGAGATGATTCCTGAAGAACTAAAATATATTTCCCAATTTACATGCAGCGGACATTGAAAAACGACATTTTCGTCTGCACTAGGATAAAGAGATAAGTAAACAGCATAAACTTGTTTTGCTGCTCGTCTTCACAGTATAAATTTTTGGAAAGTGCTGCTGTTCATACTAGTACTTTTTTCCCACTCTTATGATGTGCTGTGTACTTGAGCATGAACATTTTGGACACGTTTTTGTGACATTCCGCACACAATCATTTGTTTGTTTTATTTTGGCTGCATCATCCTATCGCTGCCTCATGCATTTAGCTTAAAATAATTTGTCTTCACACGTCAGCCGCCCAGCTACATCAATCTGTTTTTTACTAACAATAAGACTGAAAGATACGAGCCCATATCTCTGTGTGCTTCATTCAGAAAAAGCTCTCCAAATGTAAACATCCAGTTAAGTTTTTCTGCATGTGATTAAAATTACTGATTTAGTTTCACGCACGGTTGTATTTTTGTATTTGACTTATGTTGGTATGCTGAATTTTTTAAAGTATAGTTACGCATAGAACGCACATGTGAGTCACACACCAAGTCATGATTGAGTTTTAATTTGCATTTCTAGGTTCTGACTTAGTCGAATGGTTGCAACAACGGGTTGAAGGTTTAAACGAAAGACGTGAAGCAAGGAAGTATGCATCAAATTTACTCAAAGCCGGTTACATTAGGCACACAGTTAACAAGATCACCTTTTCTGAGCAGTGCTACTACGTGTTTGGTGAATACAACGGCTCCGCTCTTCCCAGAGGTAATCTCAGCAATGCAACGGTCCACCAACCTGAGTTGCCCGCTTAATCACTTTTCAGATGTTGTCGGTTTTTGTGATGAATCGTTCTGCACTTCTAAAGAAATGTTTGAAAAGTGCTGAAGATACGTGTGTTTGACGTTTATTTTTGGTTTTATACCGCTTATGATGCTTGCTCCACCGCTTATGATGCTTGCTCCACCGCTGGCTTCCCTGGTCAAATTTCGGGAAAAACAAAATGGCGAAAAATTATTGTTTTGAAAAGTAGGCCATCATTGCAAATCGCTTCTTACCATCAGTGTTTCCCATATACTTATTGGTTGTTCTGATAATCCTGTAATCGGTGTATGCGCTAAATATGATTGTTGCGTTCTTCAACCAATTCACATAAAAATACTCCTTTGTCTGCAGTTACCTATCTACAGCACTGGGGTTTTAAAAGTACGTAGCAGCATTGCTGTTGCAGCAGCACCTGCTGCTGAATCAACGTTTCGTCCTGGTTCAAATTTGGCAGCGCAAAATAATCTGAGAAAATCAAGGTTGATAAATATCACGAGTTGTTTATATAAATTGGATTTTTTTATTTAAATCAGATTTTTAAATATGTTTTTTAAGTTAATGTGTAGGAGTGGTCACTTAATACTAGTACATTTTAATTTTGAAGAATTTGTTTTAATATAACGTTTTTGTGCTTTGTTTCTTTAAGTACAACAACTGAACTTTTATTCCAACTTTATTTTCCTTTATGCAATATGCCATAAAGGCAAATCAGTTCATAACACCAGTACTGAGATACAAAACGGAATATTTATTCAAATAACAATACTCAACCGTCACTGTAGCAAATTCACTGACGCTGTTGACATGTTACAGAAGCTTGTGCATGAAACAAGCTGGCCAGCTTTTTTGGTGCAAAATCTATCGCTGAAATTAACGCAGCTTTCACTAGTTCAAAAATGTAACTTAACATGCATAAAATGGTGAAAACCTATTATATATCTGTTACAGTAGAACTCGTCTAATTCGTCATCGTTTAATTTGTCAATTCGCTTATTTCGTAACTTGTTCGTCGGTCCCGGAAGAATCCCTATCTTTTGTGTACATTTCTGTGCATCTAATTCGTCACCTCTTTTCCTGAGAAGCGTTTTGTTCGGCTAATACGTCATTTGCAGTATCGCCTTTGATGTATAAGCAGCTAGCACGTGTGGAAATTCAAACAAATTAAGGATCTTTATCTGAGAATTGTTGCACCTCGCAATTTGTTTATCGAATTTATACACGAGGTGCGAAGCGCGACCCGACTCCCCATTAAGAGAACGTGGGAAGTCTTTAAAGTTTATTAAAGACTTAAAAGGTGCTTGATTGAATGGAGGAGTCTAGATAAAACAGAGGAATTAATTGTTGTATTCAACCATAACGTCATAAACTTGTATTTTGCTGCAAATAAGAGCACTATGTATGTATACGAGTTACTATGATAACGTATACGAGCTTCTATGATAGAGTTTTCACCTGTATCATAATTCGTCACTATTTTCTAATCCCCTTGAGGTGACGAATTAGGCAAATTTTGCTGTATTATGATTGGAAATATGTTTTATAAATTATGTCCGCACAGTCAACAACCTATGTTTAATGGAATTTAGATGCAACTTTCACTTTATGCAGATGTGACTTCCGAGTCTGCAAGGGTTAGTGATGTCAGTCACATGTCATTTTTGCAGGTAACATAAAATATGTGACCTCACAGAACCTACGATTGATAGAACTTTAATTGCCTTTAACTTGTGTTGTCAAAAGAACTCTCTGCCTTCTATAAATGAAAACCTATTAGAATGCTAATTAAATGTGTGAAAAAAATCACACAAAGTTTCAAAACTGCATATGATTTTTTGCTTGATTTTAGTGCTTGATTCAAATCAAGAATCAAATGATTTAAATCAATCAACTCTGGAAAAAAACAACGGGTGTTGATTAAATCGCTGTTGTTAACGTTTCAGCATAAACTTCCCTTGGCCTCAACTTCATTTCAGTGTCCAACATCATTTCAAGGATAGTTTGACCAAGCTAGTGTAATCCCGCGGTTAATCATTCAATTGCGATTTTCTCCATTTTACTAGCAAAACCCTCCACCTCAATGTTTTGTATTTTGTTTGTAACTTGGTCTCGCCACTACATGTGTTACTTACTTCATTCCAGTTTGTAAAGTTTGAATGAGAAGGTTTGCGTACGCTTTTCGATCTGGTTGTATCTGTCTTCTCTATTGGAAAGGTAAATGCTTTGCTCCACGAAAATTGAAATAAAATCCCATCAAACTCGCACTGGCAAGATACCAAACCCGTCCCACTCCTGGCGTGTGACGCCACCTATTTAATGCACGTTTCCACCTCAACATAAGACGTTTGAGGAACTAGACTATAGAATTGTTGATTTTGAAAACGGAGTTTACTGGAATCTGGTGGGAATATTTCTTAGTTTCATTCACCACAATACAGCTTGAAGGAGAACAAGGTCTTGAATAAATCAGTCAAGATGGGTGTGTTCATCAATTTACACTATTACTATCATTAGTCTTTGCCGTCAGACCTGCGACCTATCGTCACTTAATGGAAAAAATTTGACAATCAAGTCAAAGCCCTCTAGTTCTACAAATGCTGATACTGTGTTGAGAAATCTGAACTCGTTAACTCGTAATGCAGTTGACAACATCCTTAGTTGAGATCGTTGTTCTATTATGCAATGGTGAAATGTTTTGCGCGGAGTTATAGTGATCTTTTCCAGACGGAAGCAAATCTACAGTTGTTTATGTATTCACTTTTATGCGAAATCAAGTAATTTATTCTCACTCGTCTTTTCAAGCTCAATTGCTTGATGAGTTAAGAGCTGTGACAAATGAAACCGATTGCCATTTTTTAGATTTTTTCAACAGTGTGTTTCTTTCACCATGTTATTAGAAATTATAGAAATTAGGCTCAGTACACAATCATGGTAGCGAAGGAACAGTAATTTGTCCCAAGCTTCCCTTACCACGACGTCACCGCACGTTTTCAGGTTTAGTCCTAAAAATATTCAGGATTAGCACAAGCTTAGAATCTTGGACCTCGTAATGCTGTAGCAGGAAAAACAGGAGTTGACGCGTTCAAACCCATGTTGGTGGCAATAAATAAGCCTCAGTGCCGGCGCAGCCACCTCTTCATCACAGGATCGATCTACAACCGCAGGGTGGGTCTATGCAGTGGTTCGTGATTAAGAACGTCAACATCAAACTCCTCGGAAAGAACCACAGCCAGCTTACGGTCTTCTGTCAATTTCTGTCACCTAAAGGAAGAGCAGGGGGTACTTGGCCAAAGACCAGGGGGTACTTGGCCAAAAGAAGCTAACGGCCTCAAATTACCTTTGAAAACATTTCGCCGTATCTGCCATTTGTGACTGGGGCTACGAATCTACTCTGTCATTTTACAGATGTACTACTCGCTGTTTAAAGCATTCATGACATTGCGTTCATTAGCATAACGTTTTTCTTGCATGAAGTTCGTAGCTATTAGTCTGGTTCGATCTGTGTTGTTCCTGAAGACTGTACAGTTTGATTCATCATCATTCTTCTACTTGAATAAGAGCTGGTGATGCCTACCTTCTAGGCGAAATGTATATTCTGTAAGATCTTATTGTCTGATTCTTTGCTGGGAAAGCATTTCTTTCGATAGATACGATTCACCATCATTTCGTGATGCCTCGTGTCGTTGGTTAATATGAAGCAAGCGACAACGTGATGTTGTTCCCTTCTGTTGTGCGATTTAACAATTTTTTCGAAGAATGTTCTCTCACATGTGGCAGCCACTCGCCTCTTGCATGTGCGGGCTTCTGGACCAATATTTCACCTGAATTTTATTCATGCTTTTTATTTGGTTCTGAAAATCGAGGTTTCATGCCCTGTGCTGATGGTTAACACAAAATCATTGCCTGCTGTCGACAATGATGTCAAGCATGCTACCAATAGTTGTATATGATAGATCCTTCGTGCTTGAGTTGGTCGCAGGTTAAAGCAAGTACGTCATCGCGAAAGTTAACCGTTGCTGTGTGGCTGTTTTGTCTTTGGTTGGTTTTGCAATAAAATACGGAACGCATTATTCGGTGTTGGAAGCTCCAGTTCGCGCTTTACCCGTTTAAGTAATGTAATAAAATATTAGTTTTTCAAAGACAGAATAACTACTTGGATAAATCCTTTTCGTTTCCTGTAAAAAACAGGAACACGGCTCGTTTTTCAGTTAGGTCCCTTGTCGAAGCATATGCGTTCAGTGGATTGGCATGGCTTCCTTATAATTCGTTCAGCTCAGCTCCCCGCATCGTTTTTGCCGCTTTGTTTTTCAGAGTTCACCACCTTGTCGCTGGGCGATTCTAACAGTGACAGAGATTCTGACACTCTTGGGCCACTGCCCACTCACTCAGGCGGTCTTCCACCCCATTGGAATCCACCCCTTCCTGGTGATAGTGATCCTAACTGCATCGCATACACTCGCTACACACCTGACCATCAAGCACCAAAACCGAACTTTGGTACTACCTTTAATACCCCGCTTAGGAGCAGTGGCAGTATACATGAATACACTGCCTCTCCTGTGCACACCGGCATTGCGAACGTCCATAGTGATGTTGACAGTAAGTTTTGTTGTAATTTCTATTTTATCGTTATATAGTTCATGAAGATGGATTTGCTTGCGAGATTTCCCTGTAAGCATCGATGTCTTGGTGCTCCGCTCTCTCGGTCCTCTCGCGTTACGGAAGTTGTACACCTATTTGTCTCACCGCTTACCTCGTCTCACCGAGCTGCACAGCCTTGCTTTGTTCTCTAAAACTGTTTCGGTTTACAGTAGAGCTTCGAGTAGTTAATATGGAGCATGGCTGAAAATTAACGAAAAAGGTTAAGTCATCTCGACGAACTGCCCCTATGTCTCACGTAGGTAAATTGCAGCAGGCTTGTCATCGAAAAGCATATTTTTGGCTCAGTGAAGTCCGTAGAAAAATGCTAGACTTGTGAATGCATCAGCACATTTATTTCCCGCTTATGGACAAGTAGCTTTTTCAGTCACCCGCTGGAAGTTGATAGTAAAAGCGAGGTTATGGTCGATTATCTGCCAAGAGACGCTGCTTTCATTGAAATGGTGCTGTTACATCAGATGTACTCTTTAATTTTTTGCTATCATTGCTTTAATTGCATATTCTTAATGCGCAGAAAACGGTTGTTTAACTTCGGTGTTTCGTATCGTTGCAGCATTAAGTTTGCGCAGTAGCGATAGTGTTATCCCCCACCACCTCGGTGAGTTACCCCCCCAGCAACGACATCTCGCTTCGTTCGGAACAAATCGTAGCGGAGGAGGATCAGGAAGCGACCACGCCAGCGAAAGCAGGTTCTCAATCCATAGTGGGGGGGAGCGCTCGACGTGTGCTTCCTCTGGCTCCCAATCGAAGCGGTCTAATCCTGAAAGTGAGAAGAGTTCAGAAAGCTTTCCATCGCAAGTAAGCCTCTGCATTAGTTTCAAGTAGCGATTTTAGCTTCGTTGTGTTTCATTGGTTGAGGAGGCAACTGTATATTTCAGTGCTTCCCACTCTGTATGAACTCCGATGCACTAATCCTGTGCATAAAATCAAACCATGCACTGCACAAAAGTATTGACGGATTTTTATTTAACTTAACCCCACCTTTCCTAAACGAACTGAATTTTGCTCCTGCATTTACTATTACCTGATTTGTCGAAATCAATTTCGCTATTGTTACGTCACTGTCCACAATACTCAAGTATGTACTTTCCACGATGGGTGTAAGCAAGGAATCGATCAGCAAATTTTTAATAGGAAATCGATTTCACGTAAAATTACGCATCCCCAGTCCTTTTTCAAATAGAATAAGCAGATGGCAGTCGACTGATTCCTCGAAAGCATACAGAAACACTAGTACTTTTAAGTGTCCACAATACTTTAACCTCTCGCACAGTCATTCACAAGTACATCGATTGGGTTTAAACCAGCGCCGTGGAGCCGGCACTCAAATTTCAGGCTCCGGCTCCAGAACAATTTGGTCCAAAAAGCAGAAAAAACATGGTATTGTTTGCAGGAATCGCTTGAATGGAGGCCCAGATTTCAGGCTCTGACTCCTCCTCCGCTCCATCACACGAAACGTTTTTGGCTCCAGCCATCCGAAATTCCTCCGGCTCCACAGCCCTGGTTTGCTGTCCACTGCTTGACCGCACTAGATCTCGGGGCAGATGTTGAGCAGCCATTCAATTGTCTCGTCGTCCAGAACCGTCAGGCCGTACAGTCCATGAGGAGGTCGATTGATTGGACAATGAAGGACAACATGGCCGACGGTTTGTTCTTTTGCGCCACACTGACAGGCCGCAGAGGAGGCCATACCCCATTTGTACAAGCAGGGACGGAAACGTCTGACACAGCTGACCCACGTTGTTCTTGGAAGGGACATTCCAGATTCCGGGAGGGTGGGCGCCGATGTCGGGGATGAAAGTACGGAATCTCGTAATGTTCTCCAACCACTCCGCATTCCATCAGTGATCCGCCCACTGCGCCGCACGTATGTTGTTGTTGCCAGATGAACTGATGAGTTGTTGTGCGGCGGGTACATATGGGTGTCTCGATTTGAGGCGCCGTGCATCTGCACTTTCGAGTGGGAAAAACGAAGTTTTACCACATTTAGCCCCCTAGAAAAATTCTTGGAAAAATGCACTATTCGCCCACCTGGAAAAAATCCTGACCCCACCGGCGGACTCACG